>Ga0310694_10001448_pt1 | contig 26970 bp, 28 predicted proteins | sample 174DNAGHGhighgp2_FD_203884 | JGI IMG/M metagenome (GOLD analysis project Ga0310694, IMG submission 203884) | Sheep rumen microbial communities from Palmerston North, Manawatu-Wanganui, New Zealand - 1742 DNA GHGhigh gp2 (v2) (version 2) | ecosystem: Host-associated > Mammals > Digestive system...
TACGCAAATAATCGATTCTCGCGCGGATAATTGCTGCAAAATGTCGTGGTTTGAGCGTTATAAGTGCCTGAAAAGCAGCCACATAATCCAATATGAACCGTCCGAACATGACTCTACGCAACCAGGGTTGCGGGAGATTCTTGTAGATCATGAGCAGATTGTTACGGAAATTGAGGTAGGTCTTGCGTGGATTGTCATAGGCAAGTGCGCCTCCACCGAGGTGATAGACGGCACTCTGCGGCACGCATACCAACTCGTAACCTCGCATGTTCAGTCGCCAGCACAGGTCGATCTCCTCCATGTGAGCAAAGAACTTATCGTCGAGTCCGCCCAGTTCGTTGTAGAGTTTCGTTCGGATAAAGAACGCTGCTCCGCTGACCCAGAACGTACGTGCGACGGTATCGTATTGTCCGTTGTCGGGTGCGACAAAACTCATCATTCTGCCTCGGCAGAAGGGGTAGCCGAGCCGGTCGATACATCCTCCTGCAGCTCCGGCGTGCTCGAAGGTGACGGGTTGTGCGGGATCATTCTGATGAGCGAGTAAGGACTTGTATGCCAATATCTTAGGTTGAGCAGCCGCGACATTCGGATGTTGCTGCATATATGTCAGCACAGGTTGGAGCCAGTCAGGCGTAACCATCACATCGGAGTTGAGCAGCACGACCATCTCGCTATCGATGTCGGCAATAGCTCGGTTGTAGCCGGACGCAAAGCCGTAGTTGTGATCATACGTGATGAGGCGGAGGTGTGCCGCCTTGGCTTCGGGCGAGGCGAGCAAGCCCTGGAGGTACTGAACGGAATCGTCGGTCGAACCGTTATCCACGACAACGACCTCCGTGTCCGGTAGCGTAGTATGCTCGAGCACAGACGGGAGGAAGCGACGCATCATATCTGCGCCGTTCCAATTGAGTATGACTACACTACAGAGCATTTGGGATTTACGATTTGATTATTTGGGCGTTGGAACTTCCAACGGTTGTGCGTCCAGAGCCATAGATGCGGCTGTTCGAGGATGTTCTGCTCGAGCAGGCGGGCATATTCCTCGGTAATATGTTCGGACTGCAAGGGGATGAGTTTCATGTGGTAAAACCCTCTTTTCGGGCTGCTTATATACGCATAGAAACACGGAAATCCGAACTTCTTGCCCAGCACCTCGCTACCATTGAGGAAGGCTGTATCCTGATTGAGGAACGTGGTCCATACATGTGCGTTCCGTGGCGAGGGTTTCTGATCTGCCAGCATGCCGTACATGGCGTTGACCTTGCTGTTACGGAGTTGTATCATTCGCCTGAGCAGCACATCTTTCTCAATACATTCGCCTCCTCGTTGTGCGCGTATATCGAGCATTAACTGATTGAAATATCGGTTTTTCAGTCGTCGATAGACATTACACTCGACCACGCCTTGCGCAGCATATCTTCGTCCGAAATCCGCCGCCCACTCCCATGTACCGAGGTGTGCGAGCATGGTGATTGCTCCGCCATGTTCGAGGCATGCTTGAGCGACGATGTCTTCGTGCTCGTAGGTCATGCGCTCGCGTATCTCGGCATCGGAGATGGAGTAGCCGTAGATCGTCTCAACAATCAGGTCGGCAAACCTATGGTAGAAGCGTTTGCGCAGTTCGTCACGTTGCTGTTGCGACCAATCGGGGAAAGCGTTCCTTAGGTTCTTGTCCACGAGTTTGCGCCTGTAGCGCACCCCATAATAGACAAGCGGGTATATCAGCCAATCAGCCAGAAAATGATGCACCCGCAAGGGCAGCTTACCCAATATGTTGAGCCCGACATGCTTCATCGGTCAGGTGTTATGCTTCTTCTTCGGTATAGAATCCGTTCTCTACACCATACCGGTACTCTGCATCCTGAATGAGCTGAACCTGTACGGATGTGACGGGACAGTTGTCGGCTTTGGCTTGCTCGAGCACGTATTGGAGTTGCTCTGTTTCGTCCACATAGCCCTCGTTATACTCGATGTCGCCATTCTCCTCGTCCTCGGTAGCCAAGCCCTTCATGATCAGGTAGTCGTCCATGACATCCAGAACATAGAGGATATCATCTTCGGTCAGTCCGTAGAGGTCCTCAGCCGGAACGGTTCGGATAATATAATCAAGCAACTCGCGCTCTTGATCGTCGATGATGGAAGATTCTAACATATTTATAATTTAGGATTTATGATTTCAAGTTTCAAATTTATGAATTACACCTTAGATGAACATTCTGACGAGAGTGAGGAAGATAGCGAGAACGGGTGTGGCAAGCAGGAGGCTGTCGAAGCGGTCGAGCACGCCCCCGTGTCCGGGCAGGAATCGTCCGGAATCCTTGATACCGTATGACCGCTTGAGCAAGCTCTCCATCAGATCGCCGAACGTACCGGCCACGGTAGCGAGCAGTCCGAACAGCAAAGCCACCACAAACTTGGCATGTGGTTGCACGGAGTACTGCCAACTGTCGATAACATCAAACCATCCGCAACGTGAGAGCAGCCATGCTGCGAGCAGGACAAATGCTGCCCCTCCGAACAAACCTTCCCAACTCTTCTTCGGGCTGACATGGGGTGACATCTTATGGTTGCCGGACGGACGTTTAGCGGTAAGCGAGCCGACACAATACGCTCCGGTATCGTTGGTCCAGAGCAGCACAAACAACGCCAGGAGCAGCCACTTGCTATAAGCCAGCACGATCAACATCGTGGCAAACGGCAGGGCGATCATCACTTGTCCGCTAAACAGGTTGCCCCAATGTGCAGCCGGTTGTGCGGACTGATGATGCGCCAACTCGCACAACAACGCCACCATAAGCAGCACGATGTACGCCAGGGCAAACGCCTGCGAGAGGCTCGCCTCGAAGATATAGTTGGTAGCAAACATGGAGTCGCAGAACTGCCACACCCCCACTCCTGCAAACAGCAGCAGGTTGAGCAGCATGCCAAAGACGCGTGTGTATGCGGGATCGCCCGTTATGGAATGGAACTCCCTAACCGCCAAGGTGCTGACTACCGCAAAGATGGCTGCAAACGCAAGCGGATGGACGAGTATAGCCGCCACAACGACTGCCACATAAACTGCGCCGGAGATGGTACGTTGTACAAGATTGGTCATTCTTTCAGAATTCAGTATTCAGTATTCAGTTTTTTAGAATCCGAAGCTCAGTCCCATGACAGCCGTGAAGTTCTTTCCCTGCATGAATGCGGGTGTGAACTTGTTGAGGTAATATGTCTTGAGTTCTTCGCCTGCGAGGTTACGACTGGTATAGTCGGCATTCCAGCCACGGTCTTCGCCATCTATTCGCGCGGATGAAGGAGTAAAGGCGCGGGCGTTGTTGTAGATGATATCCACGTGTGCATAGCAGTTGTTGAACACCTCGTAAACAGCTCGGAACTTCAGTTCGTCGTTACGCCAGATCTTCTCGCTAAAGGGTTTTTGTGCGATAATAGGATTAGGTACGCGCGTGCCGGCAATATACTTGCGTACATAGTCATACTTGCGGTACTTGGTATCCTGGGTATAATCGAGGGTGAGACGCAGACTGCGTGTCGGTCGATAGGACAGTTGGAGGAAGATGGATTGTGCGTTATCGCCCATGTAATGTCCCATGTTGTAGGTGTTGGACGTGAAGTCGAGCACCTTGATGGAGTGCGTGTACGTAGCAATATACGAGCGCATGAACTCCCCCTTGAGACTCAATCCGTTGACAGGCCATCCGCTCCACTGGAAGCCGAGAACGTAGGACAAAGGATTGTTCTCCTTGTTGGACGGTTTGAGTCGGGCGAGTTTGAACTCGTCGATATAGAATGTACCGTACAGGCGCAGGTGGTCGGTAGGTCGGATAGTGATAGAGGCAAAGACCTGGGAGTTCTGGTTCTCCGAACCGAGACCTTTGGTGAGCAGGTGGTCAAGCGACTTGTAGAACGCTATCGGAATGAAGTATGCCGCCTGCACGTTACGCTCGGCATAGACGATGGAGTTACCGATGGAGAAATGGATGTACTTGATGGGCTTGAACGTGAACATGTTAGCCGCCATGAACTTGTTCATGGGACGGTAATGGGTGCGCGTCTCACCTTCGGCATAATTCTCGTTGTAATAATACGTGGAATCCGCCACGTTGCTCACGAGCCAAGCATGGAAATAATCGAACTGGAACCACGAGCACGGAGTGAGTTGCAGGGTAACCATCGGTACGGCAGGATTATGTGCCGAGAGGATGGTTGAACTGAGTTGTGCATCACCCCATTGCAGTCGTTCGCGCTCCACGGCTATTCGTCCCCACCAGGTATATAAGGCTATACCTCCTCGCGAGTCGGAAAAGTCGCCTCCGTAGTTCGCCTCTTTGTACTGCACGCCCGGCAGGCTGTTGAGGAATCCCGGCTGGGTGAGCCGTGCTCCGTACAACCTGTCGGAAGATGTTGGGAAATACGTTTTAGACAACATAGATCCGTTCCAACTGTTGTCACGCAACGAGCCCCATATACTCAGGTGGTGGGCTATATCCATCTGAATCTCAGCCCCATACCAGCGTTTGGTAATAGCGCCCTTCTTGGACATATACAGGTCCATACCAAGAATGGGGCGGAGTCGCAACTTGAACATCTTGTTCTTGGTAAGGATGTGCAAGGACGGGTCGGCAAGCGAGAGGTTGGATACAGGCGTGATCCATTGTGTGACATGGCGATGTCCGTAACTGTGATACACAGGTAAGGTATCCAGTTCGAGGGCATAGTCCTGCAGGTAGAACTGCAGATCGTCCTTCTGTCGTCGTGAGAGCAGACTGTCCTTCGCCTGTGCCCGGCTCAACATGGCTGCAATCTGACTACGGTTATACGGGCGGATAGCCTCCGTAAGTTCGATCACGCCGTCGGTAGCCAGTTCATCGATAAAGTCATACACCTCGGTATATTCCAAAGCCTGCGGCGCGACCTGTGCATGGGCAACAGACGTCGTAAGCAGCAATATACCAAGCAGATAACGATAACGCATGATCAGTTATGGATTAGAGTTGTATTACTTCTTAGCGGGTGTATAGCGTGCGTTAAGCGCAGCCACAACCTCGGCTGTGATGTCGTAGCCATCGGTAGCGAGCAGGATATTGTCCTTGGCGTTGTTGGAGAAGATCATCTGGTAGCGTCCTTCGGCATTCATCTGCTTGAGATAATTGAGGATCGTATCTGCCAGTTGCGCCTGGAGTTGCTGGTTCTCCTGCATGATCTCCTGGGTGAGTTGTGCCTCGCGGTTCTCCAAGTCCTGTTGCTTCTTCACGATGCGTTGTTGTTCGCTCTCTGCACGTTCGCGGCTGAGGAAGGCGTTGTTCTCCAACTTACGTTGGAAATCCACCATCTCGTTCTGGAGGGTACGTGCTTTCTGGTTGAGTTCCATACGTGCATTCTCCTGACGTGTCATAAGTTTGTCCTGTGCCTCGAGAGCAAAGGTGTACCCTTGCAGGATAGAGTCGAGATTGATGAACGCCACCGGCATAGCGCCCTCAACAGGTTGAGAAGCAGCAGCCTGCTCCGGCGTAGCCGGCTTCTTCAGAACGATTACAAACAGGGCCACAATAGCTGCGACCAGAATAGTGTTGATACAGATTTGAATTTTATCCATTGTTTTAGATTTTAATTATTTTCGTTTTTTCGGGATGACGTGATGTCGTGATGTCGAGTTTACAGGTCATTCACGTTCAGGCGCAGCGGATTACCGCGTTGTGCCTGCCGGTCCTGCGAGCGGGTACATCCTACGCCCCGGTCATGCATAGCTTTGCTCTGTCCTACATCCTGCGAATGGAAGGTGCCGTTCTTCTTAAGGATAATTCGCACGCACATTCCAAGTATTCCCAAACCGAGGATAGCGGCTGATATGATGATGGTTTTGAGCATAAATCAGATGGTGTCGATAAACTGTTTTTGTTTGCGTTCGTACATCCAGCAGCCTATCAGCAGCACAATAATCATGAAAGCAAAACTATACCCGAACGAAGCCCAAGAGAACGAGCCGGCACCATAAGCGCCGTACTTGAACGCCTCGATGGGAGCGGTAACGGGATTGAGAACCATGAGTTTGTGCAAAGTAGGATTGGTAACATAACTCAAGGGGTACACGATAGGTGTAGCATACATCCATAGCGAGACGAGCACGGGGATGAAGTTCGTGAGGTCCTTGTACTTGGTGGTCAGGCTGGAGACAATCAGTCCCAACCCCAACGCTATACCAGCCAGCATCATCACGATAACCGGGAAAAGCAGCAGATACCAGTTCGGGCAGAGGTGTACGCCCTTGACAAACACAAAGAACAGGTAGATAATCACGAACATCAGCAGTTGTATGCTGAAACGGAAGAGTTTGGACAGAACGACGGACAAAGGCGATACCAGTCGCGGGAAATAGACCTTGCCGAACAAGCCGGCATTCTTGGAAAACGTGCCTGCAGCATCCGTCAGGCAGGTGGAGAAATACTCCCAAAGGCATACACCCGACATGTAGAATACAGGTTGCGGTATATCATCCGTAGGAATACCGGCTATTCTGCCGAACACGATCATGTACATGAAGACGGAGAACAGGGGCGAAATGAAGTACCACGCCATACCGAATATCGTTTGCTTGAACTGAACGATTATATCGCGCTTGACAAACAGCCAAACGAGGTACTTCTTTTTCCAGAGTTCCTTGAGTCCTAATCCGCTACCTGTGCTCTTGGCGTCAATAACGGTAGTCCAATATGTATCGTTAAAATTGCTCATTATACAGTATCCATAAATGATTTTTGAACCTTGTTGAAGAGCGCGAGTCCGAAGATATCAATCACGATAGTGAACACCACGCTATATATCAGCCACATCCACGAGAACTGCCCTACTCCGAGCAGGCTGTACTTGACCGCCTCCATGACAGGCGTGACGGGATTAAGCGACATGGCAAAATGCAGTTTCTCGTTAGTAACCATCGACAGGGGGTAGATTACCGGCGTGATATATACCCACAGGGTAATCACCTTGGCAAATATGATCTGCAGGTCACGGTACTTGGTGGTCATCGACGAGACGACCATACCTACTCCAACCGCCATGAATGCCAGCAAGACCATCAGCAAGGGGAACAGGACAATCTGCCAATGGATAGTCAGGTCCGTGCCGATAGCCAGATAGTAACAATATGCCGCGATGAAGATCAGCAGTTGTATGCAGAAATACAGGAACTGTACCGACACAGCCACCAGGGGCATGATGATTCGCGGGAAATACACTTTGCCGAAGATAGCCGCATTCTCTACAAACGAGTTACTCGTTCCGGTCAGACAGGCTGCAAAGTATCCCCATACGGATATGCCCAACAAGTAGAACAGGATCGGAGGCGCTCCGTCGGTGGATATATGCGCTACGCCGCCAAAAACAGCCACATACACTATGACGGACAGAACAGGAGTGATCAAGAACCACAACGGACCGAGTATCGTTTGCTTGTACGCCGTGCGGAAAGCACGTTGAACAAACAGCACGTACATATCCCGATACCGCCAAACCTCCTTCCAGTCGATAGCCAGAAGTTGGTCTTTGGGAGTGATCACAATGTCATTGGAGTTTGCCATAATTGGATTTATGATTTCAAATTTTTGATTTCAAATTTATGATTTATGATTTTTCTTTGCCTTGAAGCATACGCCTGCGGAAGCAGTCAATCGTGTTCTGCATCAGCATGGTTACAGTCATCGGTCCGACGCCTCCGGGCACGGGAGTGATGAAGCCAGCTATATCCTTGCATTCCGCGAAATCCACATCGCCCGACAAGGTGCCGTCAGGCAGGCGGTTGATACCTACATCAATAACAACGGCTCCGGGTTTGATGCAGTCCTTGGTGATCAGTTTGGGTTTGCCAACCGCTACGATGAGTATATCCGCCTCGCGGCAAACGGCAGGCAGGTCGCGGGTATGGCTGTGTGCAAGCGTGACGGTACATTGCCTGTCCATCAGCAGTTTAGCCATCGGTTTGCCCACTATATCCGAGCGGCCGACCATGACAGCACGTTTGCCGTCCAACTCGACACCTGTGGATGCCAGCAGGGACAATATACCTTTGGGCGTACAAGGAATAGTGCAACCGTAATCGGGAACGGGATTGTAGATAGATGCCACGTGGCTCTTTACCAAAGGCTGATGCAGCCACAAGTGTGCGGCGTTAGCCGGATGAAAGCCATCGACATCCTTCTCAGCCAAGATAGCGCGTATAACATGCTCTTCATCAATATGTTGCGGCAAGGGCAGTTGCACCAGTATGCCGTCCACATCTTGGTCTGCATTCAGTTCGGCTATGTGTGCACACAGATTCTGTTCGCTAATCGAATCGGGTAACAGCAGGTGTTGCGAACGAATGTGGCAGAACTCAGCCGCACGCATCTTGTTACGCACATAGATGGTAGAGGCAGGATCGTTGCCAACCTGTATGACCACCAGACAGGGCGTGCGACCATACTCAGCCGCCATCGCCTCAACCTGTTGCTGCATATCCGAACGCAGTTGCGCCGCTATATCTTTACCGGAAATTATCAAAGTCTGTATTGTTGAATGGTAAATGTTTATTTCCTCTTTTTCTTTTTGCCCCAAATGAGCGAGTTGGGCTGTTCGCGTATATCCTGCATCAGGCTGTCGGCAGTCTGGATAGTGCCGTTGATATTGTCGTACAGGCTATTGTCGTGCAGCAGTTTGCCCACTGTGCCTTCGGTACTGTTGGCAGCCTGAATCAGAGCATTCACGTCAGCAATAGCCGAGTCTGCACGAGTCACGAGAGCCGCTATATCCGCCTCGGAGACGTTAGCCGACAACTTCTTGACATCCACAAGGATACTGTCCACTTGCTGCATGACAGCAGGTATATCATGCCCCATTATCCGCTCGAGCTTGACGGAAGACACCTTGAGTGAAGCAACCATGGCATCGGCATTGGCAAGAATATTCTTCAGTTTGTCGCCCTCCAGTTGGCCGTTCACATTGTCCACCAGTACACGCACGGAAGTCAGAGCACTATCTATTGATGCCAACAAGGTACCTTTCAGTTCATCAAGCAGGGCCGGCTGAATGCTTGTCGGCAGTTCGCTACGTGCAGGAACGACCGCCAGATTCTTTCCGGCAGGAATGACAACCTCTATCGCCGAGCCGCCCAACAATCCGTCAGGAATAATACGCATCCGGCTGCCTTCCGTAACAAGGATATCGCGATTGAGCGAGACGACAACGGTAAATGCCGTGTCTTGAGCAAAGTCGTAGGTGATAGTCTCCACCTGCCCTACCTTGTAACCGCGCACATAGACGGGAGCCTGCTCCACCAGGCCGTTGGCTTGTACGAACCGCCCCGTATAGGAGTGTATCGGATTGAATATGTTTACACCTTTCAGGAACTTGAATCCAAAATACAACAGGAACAAGCACAACGCAGCCAGCAGGCCAACACGCACTTCTCTGGAAATCTTAAAACTCATCTTTTTCTTATACTGTTTTGCTATGTCTTTCGACTATTATTTTGTTTTTGCCTGTTTTTGCAACTCGATAGCACGTTTCACCATAATCTGCTCATCGCCCTGGAACGCCACGACGACGCAGTCCGGGAACTTCTTCTTAACCGTCTGTTGCAGTTTCTTTGCTTCTTCGTAGGTCTTGCATTCGCCGTACATATATTTGTACCAGACACCATCTTTCTTGTAGGTGCATTCTTTCAGTCCTTTGAAGGTCGGGTCACCTTTCTTGATAAGCGATCTTGTGCTGAATATCTGCACTTTGTATGTAATTGAAGGTTTGGCAGGCTTGGCGGGTTTGGGCTGAGCAACCAGCGGTTGTTCGGGAGTGGCGGGCAGCACTATTGTATCCGACGACAGGGCAGGAATAGCCTTGCCGGGACGATAGAACTGCGAGAATGCGCGGAAGATCGAGCGCGTTATACCCAATCGGCCTTCCTCACTGGCAAGGAAACGCTCTTCGTCACGATTGCTGATAAAGCCCATCTCAACCAACACGGACGGACAAGCCGTACGCAGCAGGACCAGAAACGCAGCCTGACGCACGCCGCGGTCGCCACGCTTGAGGCTGTCAACAAACTGCTTTTGAACCATGGTTGCAAACTGAAGCGACTGGTTCATATAGTCGGATTGCAACAGGTCGAACATGATGTACGAATCGATACTGTTAGGATCAAAGCCTTCGTAAGAACTCTGATAATCAGACTCCAACTTGATTACGGCATTCTCGCGCATAGCAATATCAAGGTTGTCCTCCATCCTGTCTGTTCCCAACACAAACGTCTCTGCGCCCGAAGCATTACGGTTGTCGGAAGCATTGGCGTGGATGGAGATAAACAGGTCAGCCTTGTTTTTGTTAGCAATATCTGCGCGGGTACGCAACGGAATAAACACATCCGTCTTGCGGGTGAAGATAACATCCACTTCGGGATAAGCCTCCTTGATCATCTCGCCCAGTTGCAAAGCGGCGTTCAGGTTCAGCGTCTTCTCGCGGGCTATACGACCTATAGCACCCGGGTCATCGCCACCGTGACCGGGATCAATAACTACGGTAAAAGCATGCATCGGAAGGCTGATCGCCACACCGAGCAACATACTGAAAAATATACGTTTCGCAGCCATACTTATACGGCAAACATTATTGTTCATACTATACGTTTTTTTGACAAAAAACCAAAAAGCGTACAAAGTTACAAAAAAAATCCCAATTTTGCAAATTTTATTGCATATTTTATCATTTTTATGCCAAATACATGAAAAACTTTAGTTTTTTCATACCATTTATGCACAACAAAAACCTCACAAGCAACCCTTGCGGTCACTTATGAGGTTCGTTATTTGTCAGCCGGACTTACTTGCGTTTACGGAAGAATCCCGATACCAAACGCCACACGCGGGTTGCGAGATTGATGTAGGAGTTCAGTTCGCGTGTAGCATTCTCCACACGCGTCTCCAGTTTGACGTTTTGCAGTTCCACCTCATGCTCTGCTTTCAGCGTCTCGATATCCAACTGCTCTTGCGAGGTAATCAGTTGCTTCGACATAAGCGAGATGAACGGATGGATAAACAACGTTTTGCGGCAAACTATAGCTATGATGATCAGCACGACATACGCACTACTGATGATTAGCGCAGCCGCCCAAACCGGCATGAATGCCGACATGGCGTCGATAGCCGCTACGGCTCCGAACGTAAACAACGCCAGAGCACAAAGCACGAGCGTGAAGATGAACAGGAACAATCCCAGCACGCGGCTGACTATTCCTATCAATCGCAGTTTGCCTACATTTCCCAGAGCTTTGCCGTAAACGGTAGCTTCGGTTTTGATTTGTTCAATCAGTTCGTTTTCCATAACTTATGCCTCCTGCTTCGGTTGTTCTGTCGCTTCAGCCTGCGGTTCGGCTACCGCGTTGGCTTCTGCCATATTCTGCTTTACCTGCTCGCAACACTCCTGCGCACGTGTCTTGACGTTTTCCGCAAAGTCCTGAGCACGATTCTTGGCTTCCTCTGCCAGGTCTTTTAGTTGTTCACGAGTCTGCTCGCTTGTTTTCGGGTGGAGCAATAACGCAACAGCAGCACCCACGGCTGCACCTGCAGCAAACAAAATTGTTGTTTTGATAAGACTTTTCATATTGGTATTATTTTATTGATTTGTTTCTGTTCTCTGTTTGTTTCAGCCCTTCAATCAGTTTGTCCAATGTCGGGATAGTTTGTGTAATCTCCTGTGTATCTATCCCTTGCTCGCAAATCTTGCTTGCAAGGCATTCCGGTATAACTTTTGCCTGTTCTTCCAACGCTTTTCCTTTGTCGGTCAGGCAAACAATACGCTGGCGACTGTCTTCTTTACCTTTCACGCGTGTTACCAGCCCCTGCTGCTCCATTCGTTGCAGAAGAGGAGTGATGGTATTTGTCTCCAGGCAGAGGCGTTTGGCTATCGTGTTCACAGGTTGCCGGTCACTTTCCCACAACACCATCAGCACCAGGTATTGCGGATACGTGATACCCAGCGGTTCAAAATACGGATAATACGCCTGCATCACCAGTCGTGCCGCCGTGTACAGACGGAAGCAAAGTTGGTTGTCTAATTTCAGTTGATCGTACATCTTGTATTATTGTAGTACAAAATCGTTATTGTTTCGGCATGGCCTGCAGTCCAGCCGCGGTCATCCTGCCGTTCTTAATCATTTCGCGACAACGTTGTATATTCAGTTCAGTCCAATGGCTGCCTTTGCGCCTTGGCGACAGTCTTTGCGCCAGCCGTCCGTCACCCAGACGCTTGAGTGTGCTGTCTATCCAGCCGAAGCACAGCGATTCTTCCACCACCTCTATATAGGGAAGACACGCGCCTTCGGGCTTTGTTTTGCCTCGATAAATAGCTACCCAGCATTGCCGGGCTTCAGCGTGGTTAGCCAGCAACCATTCGCGCAACTGTTCGCGCTCGGTATATTCCAGCAGATTGACTATCTCCATTTTGCCGTACGTGCAAACCGGCTGCCACCATCATAGAACAGGAACTTATGCCGAGAATGCGAAGTGTTGTTTACTGTTTCCAAACCAATTATAATAGTTTGAGCATATCCTTCTCAATATCCTCAGGCTTAGTGGTCGGAGCATAACGGCCGACTACATTTCCCTCGCGGTCAACCAGGAACTTGGTGAAGTTCCAGCGGATATCGCTCTCCTTGTTATACGTTTTGCTGATCTTCTTGAGCATGGCTGCAGCCGCCTTGGCTTTCAGGCCGTTATACTCCTCGGAAGGAGCCTGCTCCTTGAGATACGTGAACACCGGCGACTCGTTTTCGCCATTCACCTCAATCTTGGCGAACTGCGGGAAACTGACATTGTACTTCAACTGGCAGAAACTTACAATCTCCTCCTCTGTACCCGGAGCCTGACCTGCAAACTGATTGCACGGGAAATCCAGGACGACCAGACCTTGGTCTTTGTACTTCTTGTACAGACCTTCCAACGCCTCGTATTGCGGCGTAAATCCGCAACCCGTAGCTGTGTTAACCACTAAAAGAACTTTGCCTTTGTACTCAGCCAGCGAAACCGGCTGCTTCTTGGTGTCAAGCACCGTAAAATCATAAATTGTCATAGTTGTATCATTTTTATTTGTTTTACTGCATGCACAAGCGGGTAAAATTATCGCCAAAACGAGTACCCGTATTAAGTAAAATTTTTTCATTACCGGACGATTTATGTCGTTTACGATGCAAAGGTACGAAAAATAATTTAATATCGCAAGCGATATATTCAAAATAGGTGCATTTTCATAATAATTGACAACTCAATCTTAAAATAAGGGCATAAGATTAGGAAGATAAACTACAATTCAACAGCATTTCGGGCGTTCTTCGTATATCGGATGCAATCTGCCAGACGGTTGTCGAAATCAGAAATCAACCATGCACCTTCTACCAACTCCATACACAACGTATGTTCGTCAGCCGTATAATCCGGATCCTCCGGGTGAACAAGCAACGTAACCGTAGCATGCATCGCGTCAGTCAGTTTAACAGTTTGCACCTCGGTAGAACAACGTGCAACAGGACTGCCGTCTGCTGCGCAGAACCAGAATTCCCACTCATGCAACACCTCTGAGGTATCAGGCAGGTTGAACATTGTATCCAACACGGCATAAAAGTCTTCAGTCAGAAAGTTGTGCGACTGCTCCAATTGTTCAGGAACAGGGATATGCCGACACAACTCCTGTGCACGACCGGCGATTTTACTTTCGCTATTGCATGCTGCAAGCAGCATGACGGCAGTAAGATAGATAAGAAATCGTTTCATAAAGAATAATGTTTATCACGGTTTTTTATGCTTGCCGGAGCGTTAAAATGCAACGACAACACCTATGGGTGCATCCAGCAGGCGAACGCCATAACGGTCGGCTATTGCATGCGCCACGCTATCAGGTTCGGACCAAGGATGCATGGCTAACGCATACTTGTCGTGATGAACGGTAAAGACCTTTGACGCTTGCAGATCAAGTACGGCTTTCTCCAGATCTTCGGGTGTGGTGTGGATATACCGCCAGTTGTCGTTGTACTGACCGTTCTCCAGAAACGCCAAATCGATTGTTCCAAACTGCTCGCGAATCTCCCAGAAACGCTTGTCGTATCCGCCATCACCGCCCACATATACTTTGCGTCCGCCATTCTCAACCATGAACGATGCCCATAGCGTCTGGTTGCCACGTCCCAACAGACGGTTGGAGAAATGCCGTGAGGGAAGACATGTGATAACGAATGAAGAATCATTATTTAAGGAATCGCCATTGGGGGAATCGCCTTCTGCGAGCGGATAGCGCTCATACCAATCCATCTCGGTAATGACAGCAGGATCATATCCCCAATAAAGGAGATAATCGGCTATACCGAGCGGGCAGACTACATGCCCTACCCGTTCGCGAATCTCCCGAAGCGTGGCATAATCCATGTGATCCCAATGCTCATGCGTGATGATCAGACAATCAATATCCGGCAGATCATCCGGACGGTAGATATCTGTTCCGTTGAACGGCTTGAGCATCATCGAGGACGGAAACTCGGGTTTCAGCACCGGGTCAACCAGGTATCGCTTGCCGCCCAGGCAGAACAAGTACGACGAGTGTCCGAACCATACCAGCCAATCCGAATCGGTTCGTAACGCATGCAAATCGGTTTTGACAGCAGGCACAGGTTCAGTCGGTTTGCGCGAGGGTTGGGTATCGAATAGCATTCGCCGCATTGCTTTGGGCGCATTCGCATCGCCTGTAAACTGCGGCGTAGGTTCCTGATTACGGAATCTGCCGTCATGCCAATTGGGCGACTGATGGATACGTTCCGCTGAACAATGGCGGAACGTACCGAACGCCGGATGCGACAATACTGCCAACGATACGCACGTAAGGAGCAATATGGTAGTGAGTATGATAACGAGTGTTTTCACTTTATTTGCAAGCATAATCATCTTTCCGCTTGGGATTCATCGGGAACCAGCCTTTGCGTACACGCTCACGCTGCTTGAACACTTCGCCTATTCCCCAAAAAGCAGAGAACGCAAAGATACCGAGAAAGATGGAAAGATAGGTATTTTCAGCAAACAACGAGCCGCATAATGCCAGCACGCCGACAATGAGAAACGCCCACCATGAGCGTACGCCGAAATAATACTCCGCCTTAATCACCAGAGGATGAAAGATTCCGATACACAAAAATGCTCCTGCACCTAACAAAAGTCCTACAAAATTCATATCCATTAATCAATTGTTCTTTTAAAATATATTATTGTACGTACACGCGCACAACGTATTCGGGCACAAAGATACAAAATTAACCGCAAACAAAGATTAAGATTTGCTTAAGATACGTTTCTTTCCCAACAAATAGGGATAGCAAGCGCGGCACATTGCTGTGTCACGCTTGTTTGCGGATACGCCATCCTCAGGTATTCAAGCCGGATGATTCGACTCAAACATATTCGGGATCAGTCCACCTTGATATCCTTGTTGACGTTCTTCGAACCGACGAGGGCATAGAAGAGGATATATACAACGCCGATAACAGGTACGATGTAACTGAGCAAGCAGTCGTGCGCAGCAATCATACTCTGGAAATACGGAACAATACCACCGCCGACAACCATCATCATAAAGATACCCGAAGCTTTGGCGGTATATTTGCCCAATCCCTCGGTAGCCAAGTTGAAGATAGATGTCCACATAACCGATGTGCACAAGCCGCAGAGAACGAGCAGCGTAGATGCCAAAGGCACTTCGATAACTGCGCCCTGAACAAACGTCTTTGCCATAATACTGTCGCCGATGAGCATAGCAGCCACCATCAAGGCGATAGCCACACTGGCAACAACAGAGATCATCGTCTTACTGCTGACCTTGCCGCCGATAGCCGAACCGATGAATCGACCGATAAGCATCAGAATCCAATAGCGTCCGGCAATAAGTCCTGCGGCAGCAAAACCAACCTTCGGAGTCAAGTAAGAAATAAGCGTAGCAGGAATACCTACCTCAACACCTACGTAGAAGAAGATAGCAATCACACCCAGCGTCAAGTGGCGGAACGACCACGGGCTGCGCTCGTATGTAACTTGCTGACCTGCACCTTCGGGTTCGGCGATAGGAGTAATACGGATAATGAAGTAGATTACGGCAAATACAGCCATGGCGATATACAGGACAACGTTGACATCGTCAATCTCCTTACCCACCAGGCTCTGACCGATGATTGCACCTACAAGCATCGGAGTGAGTGAACCGGACAACGAGTTGAGTGTACCGCCGACCATGTTCAACTGGTTACCTTTGTTGCCACCGCCACCGAGCAGGTTAAGCATCGGGTTAACTACGGTATTGAGCATACATACGCAGAAGCCGCCCAGCAAAGCGCCGAACAGATATACGTAGAAACTGTCAACTACACCACTCAGCCATTGCACAGCAATACCGATGAAGCCCAGCAGGATAGCAGACAGAGCGGTCTTCTTGTAGCCGTACTTGGCGAGGATATTTCCGGCAGGAATACCCATAATCAGGTAAGCCAGGAAGTTGAACAGGTTACCCAACATTCCCATACGTTCAGCTTGAGCCGGGTCGTCAAACGATGCACCCCAGATCTTGCCTACAGGAGCGGCGAGGTTGGTTACAAACGAGATCATCGCATAGAGGAACATCATAGCGATGATGGTCATAATACGCAAAGATGCGCCAGATTGTTGTTTTGTCATTTTTCAAGGAATTTTATTAGTTGTTTGTGTAAATGCTTATAATGATTTCCCTTTTTGAGGAAATGGTTGTCGTCGGGATAGACTAACATCTGATAATCCTTGTCGGCATTGATTAGTGCTTCGACCATGCGCCATGTGTTCTGCACATGTACGTTGTCGTCGGCATTGCCGTGCACAATCAGCAGTTCGCCTTTCAGTCCGTCTGCCAGATGTGTGAGGTCGGCATCGTTGTAGCCGCCTTCGTTCACTTGCGGGCGACGCATGAATCGCTCGGTATATCCGCTATCGTAAAGTCGCCAATCGGTAACAGGCGCAATGGCTATACCTTTGGCAATCAGCGGTGTACCATCTTCTTGCAGCGGTTGCGTACACAGGCAACGCAGCACTTCGTAACCGCCGTAACTCCAACCTGCCATGTAGATCTTGTGGTTATCCGCCCAAGATTGGTCGGATATCCATTTGGCTACAGCCAGTTGGTCGTCCGCCTCGCGCCCCATGCGCATGTACGCGTAATTGCGGTACGCGCGTCCCTGCGCGTCAGTACCGCGCGGATCGGCTATAACCACCACGTAACCGAGATCCGCCAATCCATAATCCCAACGGCGACGCCAACGGTCGGTCACACGCTGCGAAGCCGGACCGCTGTATTGAAGCATAACAACGGGATATTTCTTCGAGGCGTCGAAATTACGCGGATAAGAGATACTTGCCTGCAGTTCAACTTGCTCTGAAACAGGAATAGATGTAAACTGCTTAGCGGGCAGTTTTGCCGCCTGCCAACGGGCAAGCAAGGAATCATTGCTTAGCAGCACTTTCCAACTATAATCCTTGAGAGTATACAAACGATACACCGGCGGTTGTTGGTCGGATTCATGGATGTGGATAGCTTTTTTCTTGTCTGCGGACAAACGCATACTGTTCCAACCATTACTCTTGCCAATTGTCATAAATGTTCCTTTCTTAATGTTGAATGCAAAACAGAGTCGTACATTCGCCCCAAAAGTAGTCTGGTAGTAAAGAGTATTTATAGCTTCGTCGAAGCCGTAAAGTGCTGTCACATCGCCTAGCTCGTTTGTCAAAACAGCGGTTTGTCTGCCGTTAGAAGCATACATGTACGCACGTTTCCAGCCGTCTTTTTCGGAAAGCACAATAAACCGTCCGTCCGAGAGCCACAACCACTGGTCAAACAATTCGTAATCAATATAGTAGTCGGAACTGCTCTCTTCGTATAGTGAAGTGCACACCAGCGATGCAGGATTGCAGGTAAACACCTCCATTTTGTTTTGATCACGATTAAGCGTAAGGATAGCCAGCTGTTGCACATCGGGTTGATCCTTTTTCTGTGCCGGCAAGGTGCGCCAGCAGATACGCGGGATATAGCGGTCATCTGCTTCGGGGAGCGATGCTTCGCGGATATCCTTGTTGGAGATCGTATAGATCTGCACCGATGGTTTGGCGTTTTGCTCGCCGGCACGCGGATAGGACTGCGTGACGGTTTGCGGATGTCCGTCGGGCAGCATCATCTGCCACGAAGTTGACGGCACGTCTTGGTCATCCAAACGGATGAATGCCAACTGCTTGGAGTCGGGCGAGAACTGCATGAGGCAGGTCTTGCCGAACTCTTCCTCGTAAAGCCAGTCGGCTATGCCGTTCCAAACGGTTGAGGGCGTGGCGGTCACGGCAACCTCCGTGCCGAAATCGAGTTTGTGGAGATAGATATTGTTGTCGGCTTTGACGAAAGCGATATATCTGCCGTTCGGCGAGATGATAGCGTCACGTACGGGCTTGTCGGACAAGGGTTTACGCGTGTTCTTTTGCGTATCGACAATCACGTAGTTCGCCATGAACGAACGGCGGTAGATCTGTTGTTTGTCGGTATAATCCAGCCGGTAACGCTGGTCAGGCAGATTGCCGAGAATGCTGTCCTGCTGATACGCGGAAAGCGTTTGGGCATCATATACTCCATCCAGGATGTCATTCATCACATCCGCACGCGGAGCTGCAGAGACAACAGCAGTCAGGACTACGGCTATCAGGGTTGACGAAAGTTTATTCATTGGTTTACTATTCTTTACTGATTGATTTGCAGGTATTTCTTGCCGTTCTTGATAACAAGCGTATGCGTACCTATGTTCATTTTGTATTCGTGCAGGTTGTCGTAATTCGGAGTAGTTACATCTCCGCCGAACGGAAACGAAGTGTAAAGTGTTGTTACTTCCACTCTGTCGTCAAGCGCGTAGAACAGCAGGTTATGTTCCTGCTGCGAGTCGGCTGTGACAGCAAAATAGAACTCCGTGCCAACATCCATGCTATAACTGATATAGTATGTATTATTTCCCGCCTTGCCGGCTACCACGTAGTGAGGCATGGCGTCATGCTCAGCCTCTGAGGGAACAAACAGCCAAGGTATATTTGACGAATTGGTCAATGCAAACTTGCCTTTGTTGGACAAATATACCGATGTGTTGCTTGCTTTATGCTGTATAGCGAGCGTATCGTCCGACACCTGTAACGTATAGATACACTGCGTTTTGCAGAACTCATCCGGCATTGCCACCCAACCGTTGTCGGCAGGTATTGTATATCTGTCGGCAGGAATCAGACTGTTCGCCACCTGCCCGGAAGCAATCAGCATCAAGCCGTTGACCGGTTCGTACAAAGCTATCATATAGTCGCCGGATGTCAGTTCGTCAGTCGGATACCACGGTTGCGGTTCATCGGCTTGCACGTACACAGCATGCAGCGTGCAATCGGACTCCGGATAAAACATTGCGCCGGCATTATTCACGGCTACTGCCGAATAACTGCTGTAGCAACATGTTCTCGCCCATCCGTAGAACATCCAGTTCGGGTCACCGGTCTGCACATCCGGCAAGGTTATTCCTGCTCCTGGTCGGGATTCGGTTACAGGCGATATCTGCTGCGAGATATGCGTGTCAAAAGATACCGTATATGCCGGCAGTTCGGGTGCAATATAGGTCAGTTCGACCAACTGGAGGTAGAGCGAGTTCTGCGAGGCGAGTATATGCAAGGTGATTGGCGCACCCGGCGGAACGTTTGTATCACCCAGATTGTGTACTATATCCACCCAGTTCTGGCTGTATGCTCCCGCCCATTCTGGAGCGGCGAACGTAGCCGTGCTGATACTCCACAATGTTGACTCACCTACCCTGAATTGCAGTTCGCCTTGTCCGGACGATTTGTTGGAGTGCATGCTCAGTCTGACCGATTGCAGGCGGCAGTTGTCGTAGCCGTTGATGGTGAGCGTCAGGTCATTGCCTGCAGTCATCTGTCCGGACCGGCTGCCCGATTGCTCATAGGTGCACGTCGAGCCCGCAGGAACATCTCCAGACGGTACAGCCTGCTTGCCTGTGATTGTATATAAGGCTATGAGCAAAAACAAGGTTTTCATCGTTCGCGCACATTATTCCGAAGCAAAGATACAAAAAAAATCTGACTTCTGCAAATATTGTTCTGATTTTTTGCATTTTTTCTTTCATTTTGTTTCGAAATGAAGATTTTTGCCCCTTCTTGCACTAACGATAATTAGAAAAAAATCATTAAACATTCAACCATTAAGAGCATATATGAAAATCTCGCCATGGTTTGGCTGCCGCATAAGCCTTTTCGGCTTTTTGCGGTACAAACAATGTCACTTGGGCACAGTTCACACAGCCGAAAACGAACATTTTTCCAACAGGCGGCTTAACAGCAAGGCAAGTGAGCGAGGCGAGATTACAACACAAAGCAAAAGCCCCGTCACCTATGTTGGTTACGCCCTCTGCAATCGTTACCGCACGCAGGTTGCTGCAGTAGTAGAACGCATAAGCACCAATTGTCGTAAGTACCTGAGGGAGAGCAACTGCCGTCAGGCTTCTGCAATAAGCAAACGCGCCATGACCAATAGTTGTAACGCGATACATCTTCCCCTTGTACAACACCATTGCGGGAACAGACAGGGATTCGATGCCGGCATAGTTATCACCGGAACATTGGTACTGGCAAGTCACCTCTGCAGTAAGGGATTGTGAATCAAGATTATAGTACAGATTACTAATCTTAACTCTAATGTAATCCCACGCATGAGGCGGAGCCAAGCTAACAGTTAGTTTGACTGGGAATGAGAATAGTGTTGTGTCCATGATATATACATTAAAAAGCGCGAATTTTTGCATGTTCATTTGCTTGCTTGAAGGTCATCGACTACCTTAATTACCCAAACTTACACACAAAAACTCACGCAAAGCGTGAGCGTGTATAAACCGTCGCTTGAGTAATTATTAATTGCTGAAAGTTGTCGATGTTTTCAAACAATCAAGTTGGTCTATTTTACGCTGAACGTGATGCCACTGCACCACTAATATTTATAGTATCAAATTTACATTTGACGATGCAAAGTTACGAAATTTTATTGATAAATGCAAATAATACATACATTTTTTAAATAATTATTTGCAAATATCAGTTTTTTTTTGTAACTTTGTACGTTTTTGTGCGGGTGTGCGTTGCGAGCGCGCAATGCGTACGCAAAATTAATGTATAAAACAAAACAAAAACAATAATAAATAACTAAATTAACATGCAACAAATCAAACTGACTCGTGGTTTGGACGTTAAGTTGGACGGCAAGGCAGCACGTGAATGCGGAAGCATCATGCGGCCTGAGGTCTTTCGTATCGTTCCCGACCATTTCGCCGGTATCAAGCCTCGATTGCTGGTACATGAAGGCGACAAGGTAAAAGCGGGTAGCCCGCTTTTCCAAGACAAGACGTTTGCCGAGATGCTGTTTACCTCACCTGTCAGCGGTACAGTAAAAGCCATCGTACGTGGCGAGCGCCGCAAGGTGATGAGTATTGACATTCAGGCAGACGAGACGATGCAGTATGAGGCATTTGACACGAAGCAGGACTTGAAGGCTCTGCTGTTGCAGTCGGGATTGTGGGCGCTGATCAAGCAACGTCCGTACGACTGCATCGCTCTGCCGACCAAGACTCCGAAAGCCGTGTTCATCTCCTCGTTCGATTCCGCTCCGCTGGCTCCGGATTATGACTTTGTTCTGCAAGGTCATGACGCCGAGGTGCAGGCAGCCATCACGGCGCTGAGCACGATTGCTCCGGTGTATGTAGGCATCAAAGCCGGCAGCCATGCCCACTGGAAGGACTGCACGCTCTACAGCGTAGCCGGTCCGCATCCGGCAGGCAACGTAGGTGTACAGATCAACCACGTGGCTCCTATCGCCAAGGGCGAGACGGTCTGGACGGTTAACATCCAGGACCTGCGCCTGATCGGTACGCTGCTGCAGAAAGGCATCGTGGATATGCACAAGCGCGTGGCTCTGACCGGTCCGCTGGTTCGTGAGCCGAAGTATTATGAAGTGCTGCCGGGAATGTCCGTTAGCACCGTGCTCAAGTGCAACATCGAGGTAGGCATCGAGCCGCGCTACATCGCCGGCAACGCGCTAAGCGGACAGCAGATAACGCTGGACGACAGCATCAGCCTGTACGACAATCAGTTCACCGTTATCGCCCAAGGAACGGAGACCCATGAGTTCATGGGCTGGATCATGCCGCCGTTCCTGCGCGAGGGCGAGCAGGACGCACGTCTGAAAGGCGGACGCCGTGCTATCATCGTCAGCGGTGAGTATGAGCGCGTATTCCCGATGGACATCTATCCCGAGCACCTGATCAAGGCAATGATTGCCGGTAACCTGGATCGTATGGAAGCCCTTGGCGCCTACGAGGTTGCACCCGAAGACTTCGCCGTATGCGAATATGTCTGCACCTCAAAGATGCCGCTGCAGGCTATCGTACGCGCCGCATTGGATAACTTAAAACAGGAGATTGAATAATGTTTGAGGGTCTATATAAACTGAAAGAGCAACTGCGCCCGAACTTTGAGGAAGGCGGCAAGTTGCATGCGTTCTGGTCGCTGTTCGACGGCTTTGAGAGTTTCCTCTTCACCCCGAATACGACAGGCAAGCGCCTTGGCTCGCAGATCCATGCGGGCAACGACTCCAAGCGCACGATGATCTACGTAGTGCTCGCACTCGTTCCGTGTCTGCTTTTCGGCATGTACAATGTCGGCTATCAGCACCTGTTGGCTACCGGACAACTTGTAGGCGGACTGACCGCTGCATTGTTCTGGAAGGCTTTCGGGTTCGGTCTGCTGGCTGTGCTGCCGTATATCTTGGTTAGTTATATCGTAGGTCTGGGTATAGAGTTCACCGTAGCCCAGTGGAAGCACGAGGAGATTGCCGAGGGTTTCCTGGTAACCGGTTTCCTTATCCCTCTGATTGTACCAATCAACACTCCGTTGTGGATGGTGGCAGTAGCAACGGCTTTTGCTGTTATCTTCGCCAAGGAGGTGTTCGGCGGTACGGGTTATAACATCTTCAACGTAGCATTGATCACCCGTGCGTTCCTGTTCTTCGCCTACCCGACTCACATGACGGGCGACAAGGCGTTCATCCGTACAGGAAGCACCTGGGGCTGGGACGGCGGTCACACATTGGTGGACGGCTTCTCAGGCGCTACACCGCTTACCCAACTGGCTACCGGCACACCGGTGGATCTGAGTTTCTGGGATATGGTCAACGGTCTTGTTCCGGGTTCGGTAGGTGAGACCTGCGTATGGGCCATCCTGATGGGCGCCTGCCTGCTGCTTGTCACGCGTACGGCTGACTGGCGTATCATGTGCAGCATCATCCTCTCCGGCGCAGTTACGGCTTGGCTGTTCAACCAGTTCGGTGCAGCCGACAATCTTGCAGCGCAGTATCCGTGGTACATGCACCTCGTATCAGGCGGTTTCCTGTTCGGCGCTGTATTCATGGCTACCGATCCTGTTACTGCTGCCCGCACCGATTGCGGCAAGTGGTTCTACGGCATACTGATCGGCTTCATGGCAGTTGTTGTACGTGTGCTCAACCCGGGTTATCCCGAGGGCATGATGCTGGCTATCCTGCTCGGCAACGCTGTAGCACCGCTGATCGACTGGTGTGTTGTTCAAGTAAATATTAACCGTCGCCTTGCGCGAGCTAAAGCATAACGATATGAACACGAATAGCAATACCTATACGATTGTATATGCTACGGTAGTAGTGATTATCGTAGCTGTAATGCTGGCTTTGGTTAGCCAGTTGCTCGGCCCGCGTCAGCAGGCGAACGTACGCCTTGACCAACAAAAGCAGATTCTGGGCGCATTGAAGCAGGACTTCTCTGCATGCGATCCCGCTGAGTTGTACGACTCGCTGGTTAAGGATACCTTGGATGTCAATAATCATCCCGTGTATGTAGCCGAGATTGAGGGGCAGACCAAGTTTGTGCTCAAGCTCAAAGGTGCCGGTCTGTGGGGCGGCATCGGCGGTTACCTCGCGCTGGATCAAGACAAGAACACGATCTACGGCGTTAACTTCAATCACGAGAGCGAGACTCCGGGTTTGGGTGCTATGATTGTAGAAAAGCCTTTCCGTCAGCAGTTTGAGGGTAAGCACATCCGCAATGCCCAAGGTGAGATTGTTAGTGTAGCCGTCCTCAAGAGCGGCACCAATGCCGAAGGACAAGAGCAGGTTGATGCCCTGTCCGGCGCTACGATCACATCCACCGGCGTGAGCGACATGCTTAAGACCAATCTGGGCGAGTATGCCGAGTTTCTGAATGCAGTGGAAGCCGAAGTTGAACCTGAGGCAGATATTAACGAACAAAAAGAGGAGGAGTAATATATGGCACTTTCTCAGAAAACAAAAGAGACCCTTCTGGGTCCGTTGAATGCCAACAACCCTGTCGTTGTTCAGGTGTTGGGTATATGTTCGGCATTGGCTGTTACGGTTCAACTCAAGCCGGCTCTGGTGATGGGTATAGCCGTTACGATCATCGTAGCTATGTCGAACGTGATTATTTCGTTGCTGCGTAATACGATTCCGATGCGAATCCGTATTATCGTGCAACTGGTTGTTGTTGCCGCTCTGGTTACACTCGTCAGCGAGGTGCTCAAGGCGTTCGCTTACGATGTGGCAATGCAGTTGTCGGTTTATATCGGTCTGATCATCACGAACTGTATTCTGATGGGACGTTTGGAGGCATTCGCCATGACGAACAAACCTTGGGATTCGTTCCTCGATGGTCTGGGCAATGGTCTGGGCTATGCTTGGATTCTGGTGGCTGTGGCCTTTGTTCGCGAGTTGTTCGGCTCGGGTACGCTGCTCGGCTTCCGCATCATCCCAGAGAGCTGGTACGTCGCCAACGGCGGCTTCTACGAGAACTGCGGTATGATGATGATGCCGGCTATGGCGCTCATTTTGGTTGGTTGTATAATCTGGGCACACAGGTCCATTAATAAGGAGGAGAAGTAAGATGGAACATGCATTGAGTTTATTTGTCCGCTCTATCTTTGCGGATAACATGATTTTCGCATTCTTCCTTGGAATGTGTTCGTATCTGGCAGTAAGTAAGACTGTTAAGACGAGTCTTGGCTTGGGTGTAGCTGTTACCTTCGTACTCACTATCACCCTGCCGGTCAACTACCTGCTGCAGGTATATGTGCTCGATCCGCTGAATCTCGGATACCTCTCGTTCATCCTGTTCATCGCTGTGATTGCGGCTATCGTACAGATCGTCGAGATGGTTGTTGAGAAGTTCAGTCCGTCGCTGTATGCGAGTCTGGGTATCTTCCTGCCGTTGATCGCTGTGAACTGCGCCATCATGGGCGGTTCGCTGTTCATGCAGCAGCGTATTCTGCTCGATCCTGAGAACGTCAAGGCTATCGCCAATATCGGTGACGCCTTTGCATACGCTCTCGGTTCGGGTCTGGGATGGCTGGTAGCTATATGCTGCCTTGCCGGTATTCGTGAGAAGATGGAGTATAACGATGTTCCCAAACCCCTGCAGGGACTGGGCATCACGTTTATCACTGTAGGTCTGATGGCTATGGCATTCATGTGCTTCAGCGGACTGAATATCTAATAGGAGGACACAGATATGAATACAACAGCAATTCTTTATGCAGTAGGAGTGTTCCTTGCGGTTATTCTCCTGTTAGTTGTCATCCTGCTGGTTGCCAAGAAGTATCTGGTAGCCAGTGGCGATGTCAAAGTTACTATCAATGGTGACAAGCAATATACCGTCCCTTCGGGCGGCACACTGCTGTCCACGCTGGGCGAAGCCGGTGTGCACCTGCCTTCGGCATGTGGTGGTAAGGGCTCATGCGGACAATGCAAGTGCCAGGTGCTTGAGGGTGGCGGTGAGATTCTGCCGACCGAGACTGTTCACTTCACCCGCAAACAACAGAAGGATCATTGGCGTCTGGGTTGCCAGGTTAAGGTAAAAGAGGATCTCAACCTCAAGATCGACGAATCCATCCTTGGTGTCAAGGAATGGGAGTGCACCGTAATCAGCAACAAGAACGTCGCTTCGTTCATCAAGGAGTTCAAGGTTGCCCTGCCTCCGGGCGAGCACATGGACTTCGAGCCGGGTTCGTATGCACAGATCCGTATCCCCGAGTACGACATTGATTACGACCGCGATATGGATAAGTCGCTCATCGGTGACCTGTACCTGCCTACATGGCAGCGGTTCAATATCTTCTCGCTCAAGCAGAAGAACACTGAGCCTACTATCCGCGCTTACTCAATGGCTAACTATCCCGACGAGGGCGATATTATCACGCTTACCGTGCGTATCGCTACCCCGCCCTTCAAGCCCAAAGAGCAATGCACCAGCGGTGGACCGGAGTTCGTGGACGGCGTGCCATGCGGTATAGCCTCTACGTACATCTTCTCACTCAAGCCGGGTGACAAGGTGATGATGTCCGGTCCTTACGGTGAGTTCCATCCTGTATATGACAGCAAGAAGGAGATGATCTGGGTTGGTGGTGGTGCCGGTATGGCTCCGCTGCGTGCACAGATTATGCACATGCTCAAGACACGTAACTGCCGCGACCGCGAGATGCACTACTTCTATGGTGCACGTGGTATTGATGAGGTCTTCTTCCTCGACGATTTCCTTGAGTTGGAGAAGGAGTTCCCGAACTTCCATTTCCACCTCGCTTTGGACCGTCCCGACCCGAAGGCAGACGCTCTCGGTGTCAAATACACGCCGGGCTTCATTGCGCCTGTCATGGGCGACACCTACCTCAAGCAGCATGACGCTCCCGAGGACATCGAGTATTACCTCTGCGGTCCTCCGATGATGGCCAAGACCGTCCTCGACCTGCTCCACTCCCTCGGCGTGGAAGATCAGGACATCCGCTTCGA
>Ga0310694_10001450_pt1 | contig 26926 bp, 29 predicted proteins | sample 174DNAGHGhighgp2_FD_203884 | JGI IMG/M metagenome (GOLD analysis project Ga0310694, IMG submission 203884) | Sheep rumen microbial communities from Palmerston North, Manawatu-Wanganui, New Zealand - 1742 DNA GHGhigh gp2 (v2) (version 2) | ecosystem: Host-associated > Mammals > Digestive system...
GAACGGATATTCGTTAGATTCGCCCCAAGTTATGAATCCTTTTCCCTTTATTTCCTTCTCAATCGGCTTGACAATATTGGATTCCACAAATTGGTCAACGGCAAGGAATTTAACATTGACCTGTTTGCCGTTTAAATCAGAATTAGTTGTCTTTGTCATAAATTATATATTGGTTGTCTTTGTCATAAACGATATGGTTTTGTATCAAATCGCCTAATCTTATTATTCCCTTGCTGACTCTGTCGTTGTCAGAAGTGTAAATGGTGTATTCGTATTCATCGTTCGGAAGTTTGCTAAGGTCCAAGACGAATGAATAGTAGCCGTAATTGGCTTGATGAAGGTCAATAACATCGAAATCATACTCAACGTTGGTTCCCCTGTCAACCAAAACCAATTTATAGTCTTCCCCGCCCAAATTGTATATATTTCTTGGAAAATACACCATATTTTCTGTGGTTTTTGTAGGAATTATAATCATTTTACATGTAATTTTAATTAAAATATAAAAAACTTAATTAATGTTTAAACAAAAAAAATCAGTCCACGGGGAATGAACTGATTTGATTTTAATTGTAAATTACAATTTTTTATCCAACTATAGTGTCAAGATTAACATAGTCGGTATCGCCTTGTGTGGCGGGTAAAGTCTTGACTTCGTAAGGATAGTCCTTTGAGTTGTCTTGCAATGTGATGGTGTATTTGTTGCCATCTGTATAGGCTGTGCCTGATTCAGCCCCACCTGCTGAAGCCATCACAGGCATATCTTTACCAAGCATCCAAGTACGACCGTTAGCGTCAGTAACCAACATTATAAGCTCACCAATTGAGAGGGCTGATATTTCAATCCTTTTTTGGGTGTCCTGTTTCAAGAAACTTAAAACAACATCGGTTGATACGCTTGAACCATTAGCGGCATCGACTGCAAGTGTTGAAGTCATACTTGCTGTGTTTCTGCGGAACTCGTATTTCTTGAATGTTTTTCCCGAAGCCATTGTGATATTTGTAATCTGGCCATCAGTAACTTCAAAGTCAGTCACATCGGCGTAGTTCGCTATGTACACAATCTTCAGACCGCCCATCGAGGGTTCACAGTCAACAGCAATTCCGTTTAATGTTTGAATACAAGCCATATTATGTTTTATTTTTAATTTTTATTATTTAAGATAGGTTGGGGAATCAATGGAACCATATCTTGAAATCTTTGCTGAAATCGTCATTGAATTCCCCAACTGTAATCAGTTTTTTGAGCGTTTACCCAAAACTATCTCATTTTGGTAAGCGACTTGCACACCTGCGACAAATTCGATGGCGAATCTGAATTCACGGTTGTCTTTGCTGTACCATAAGTCGAACACTTCGTCACCGTCTTCGAGGTTGCATCCGTAGAACATATTGCTCAATGAACCTGCGATTGCATAGTCATAGTCGGCAGTGTTGTTAAGACCGTTTACACCGATGACTTTGATATTTGTGCCGGGAAGCATATACTCGTTGTCACCGTTGCCTGGATTATAGTGGTATAAGTTGGCAGCAACTAAGTTTTGGATATAATCCATATACATTGGCATAGAAACCAAAATTACAAGGTCTTCTTTGTCAAGGATAGAAGCTGGCATTTGAGAAGCGACTTGTTTGATGAAGTTGTAAGATGTCATTGAAGAAGCACCTGTGGTAACAATTGTAGTAGCACCTGTAGCGGTCAATATCTTCAAAAGACCATCAAATTCGATTGCTGAAGCGTTTGTTGAATCGCCTTGGTATATCATTTTTTCGATACCTGCTTTAACGCCTTTGATTACATCGTTGATAAAATATTCCTCGAAAGGAAGGTCACTGTCAATTTTGTTAGCCTCGACTTTTACAAGGTAAGAAGCCCATTTAGCAAGTAAGGTCTTGTCACAGATTGACATGTTTATTTTAAGTGCTCTTGGGGTAAGAACAGCTTGTGACAATGAAGTTGCTCCACTTTCAGTCCAACCGCAGGTAGAACCGTCACCAAAGACAACATCACTTGAGATAAGGTTAAGAGCGGTAGGTCCCTTAACGCCTGTCAAAAGATTGAACAAATCGGCTGATTTAGCACCGATAACAGATTTAGCAATTAATTCAGGGCGCATTTGGTCCACATAATTAGGAAGAGCGCTCACATTATAACTTTGTGCCATTTTTAAAACTATTTTTCTTTTTTATTTTTTTCTTTTTACACTGCCTATGACAGATAATGCATTATTTAATTTAGTATCGTTTGTGTGTAGTTTTGCCACTTTTTCAAATTCCTCCACGATAGGTTCAGCGGCAGGTTTTTCAAGAATAGCATTGAGAGTGTTTTTAAGTTCCTCAACAATTCCTTTAAGTTCATCGTGTTCTTTTCTGAGGTCGTCAATGTCTGCCTTGAGTTCATCATATCTATCGTCTTTAGGCTCTTCAACAGGTTCCTCGACAATAACTTCTTCTTCCATACATTCCTTTTTCTTTTCCATATCAAGTTCACCTTCTTGTTCTCCGTCCTTTTCACGAATTTCGCTGACAAGACCCTCTTTTACAACTATTACTGTACCGTCAGTCAATGTGTATTCACCGTCTTCAACTTTCACAGCCTCTTCATTTTCAGTGTTGTAGAAAACTTCATCACCTATTTGAAGGTCAGCTTCACCGACCCAATAAAGAGTGCCTTTGTCTGTTTCAACCGAACCACATTTGACAAATGATTTTAAAAATTTGTTAAATAATGTGCTCATTTGGTTTCTTTTATTTTTGTTATATTCTATATATTTATTTGTTTCTTCGATTGAAAAATATCCCTCTAAACTAAAGCCCATAAATTCACCTTTTTTAATGTCGTTCCATATTCTCTCATTATTAACCTTATAGGTCGCAAATAAGGAACCTTCTTCAATATCCTCAAATCCCTTAGGTGATATTCCCTTTGAACTGTCCTTGATAAACAACTCAACTATATTTACACCATCGACAAAGTTATTGTCATTGTGCATAATGTTGATGTTGTTGAATGTCTTATCAAGCATCATTTTTTGGGCCATAATTTTAATTGTGTCCTCTTTATAAACAATAAAATATTCACCAAAATTAGAATCATTTCTGTAGATGGGATAATTCGCTCTCATAACAACTCCTGTGATTACATGTTGTTCCTCGTCATTGATAGTGAATTTTTGTATTGCTTTCTCGTTTTTGTTGAAACACAAAAAATTACTCTCGACAGCAGGAATATCAACTAACGCTATTGCAAATATACCCTCGTCATATTGATTTATCTTTGCTTCAAAAATCGGTATTCTGTTCATTTTTCAATTAAAATTCATTTACTAATATAATTATTTTAAAAAACGTTTAATTTTCAAATATTTAGAAAGGAGGCCATATAGACCTCCATTAATTTTAATTAGAATGTTACATTGTCCTCAACAACTTCCGCTCTTGCATTGGCATCTCTTATGTCTTGGTCGACAACGTACACTCTTAAATTCTGTTGCTGTTTGGAAGAGTCACCCTGTTCTTGCAGACTTGTCATACGGTTAATGTCTTCCTGTTCATTCAACAAAGGAGATACACTAGTCATTGAAGGTGTCTGTATGTTTGGTGTTGCAACATCTGTGGAACCTCCTGAATTGGGTTTGGTGGAAAGTATCTTCTTTATGTTGATACCACCCGCCACACCTACTGCCGCTGCCGCTGCTGCGCCAAGGAACGGGCCAACATAAGGTATCCCTGCCATTGACTTGTATGCTGCAATAGCTCCTGATAATGTGTCAATAGTTGTCTGCATAACACTGAATGCCTTTTGCTCCTCAGAGCCTTCTTCAGCCAAATCGGACATTGCACCAAACACATTTGAAGCAACACTTAATGATGACATCAATGTCTGCTCCTTTATCTTTTTGGTCTTTTCAGCCTCTTTTCTCTCAAGTTCGGCAGCCTGTTTGGTATATTTCATTTCATCGTTGGCGGCTTTTTGCTTGAAAACTGCTATTTCTTCAATCAAAGCCTTTTTCTGCTCCTCGGTGCCCATAAACATTTCGAGTTCGGCTTCTTTAAGACCGATGATGTTGTTCGTAAATTCCTGCTGAATCTCAAATATTCGTGCAGCCTTTTCGCTCTCGGTTGTTATTGTCTCGTCATAGTCAACTTCAAACGTTTCTTGTTCAGCCTTCTTCTTTAACCAATTGATTTCATCGTTTACTTCATTTGCAAGCAAACCTTGCCTTTTCTCGGATTCCTTTTTTACAATATCGGTCTTTTGCTCCTCATATTGAGCAACCAGTTCCTGTGTATCTCTACCAGCCTTTTCAAGTATGGACTTTTCTTCATTGAATTTCTCAGTAAGTATCTCAATTTGGGTTTGGTTGCTTTTCCTTAGTCTTTCCTCTATCTCGTCAGCCGCCTTTTGAAGTGAATTGGCTTCATTCTTAGTCTCGGATGCGTTCTTGAGTGTGGCGTTGGTAAGTCTTTCAGTTTCGCCAGTCAGTCTTTGTTTCTCCTTTGTGATGTTCCTGAGCTGTTCGTTGTATTTGGTCTGCTCGTTTATCATCTTTGCATAGGCTTGTGCCTCAGCCTCGTTGTCTTCCGCTGAATTGGCTGTAAGCTTGTTTTTCTCAACAATAAGTTTGTATTCTTTCTGTGCCTCGTCATATCTTATTTTGGCAAGTTCCTTTTCCTTTTTCTCCCATTCGTCGGCAAACTGTGCCCTTTCCTTTGCGTTGTATTTATCCTTGTCGGCCATCTTTGCACGCAATTCTGAAATCTCAAGTTGAAGTTCGGCTTCTTTCTTGGTGTTCTCTCTTTTCTGCTTTGTCAAATCAGCCTCCTGTTGAGACAAATTTACAGCCTGCTCTGCTTTGTCAAGATAACCGTCTATTGCACCTGCCATATCGTCAAGCCCAAGCCAGGACAATGCGGCAGACACACCTTCCAATGTCTTGGTTATCGCCTTGGTGATTAAGTCAAAGGCTTCGACAACTCCTTTTGCAAGAAAGTCAAATGCATTCTTGATTCCGTCTATGACAGGTTGGAAAAGTGCAAACGACTTCTTCAGGCTGTTGGTGGATTCCTCATTGCCCTTTATTGCATCGGTCAATTGCTTGACAACAAGGACTATAGCAGCTATTACAGCACCTATTGGATTGGCAATCAGTGCCTTAAATGCAGCTGAAAGTCCTCCCACGGCAGGTGTGGCACCGCTCTTTATTCCGTTGGCCAATGACGACATAGCTTTTGAAAATGCTGCTTCATAGTTACCTACATTGCGTTGGAAGCTGCCTGTACCTGCATCAAGTCCCTTAAGTTTGTCATTTATCTCTTTAATCTGCTTGCCTAAATCAGCTCTCTTTGATTCATCGGCTGTTGCTCTCCATTCCTTTTTGAGTGCAGCCATAGTGTTGACAAGATGGTTGTAAGAGCCTTCGGCTGCGTCAGTGTCCTTTTTGCCTACACTCATAACCTTGTTCAGATTATCCTGCTCTTTCTTGATTTCCTCACATATCTTTGCATATTCCTCCGAAGATTCGTCAAGCTGAAGCAGTGAACCTCTTAACTCGTCTATATGCTTCTTGTAGTCCTTGAGTGAAGTGGTAGTGTTACCCAGGTCTATGCTTATTGTTTTTTTGATTTCAGTTTGTTCTGCCATTTTTGTCAAGTATTTTTATTTGTAATATAAGAATTACTGTTTATCATTTTTATCATTGTGACTTTAGTAAATTTGTCATTTACTAAGTTAGCTACTTTATAATTATGTAGTTTTGTTATTATCCAATTCTGTCCTTCCCAAGTATAAATATGTCTCATTATCTCGTTAGGGTCATTTTGATTAGACAAGTCTACATAACATGTAACTTCTCTATTGTTACGGTTGTATATGTCATTCAAATAGTCTCTCCAATACCTGTCAAATATTCTTGTATTAGGTCCATCTTCAGGAATATTTTCAATATTAAATTCTCTACTAGATACTCCTCCTATAGAATTAGTTTGTTTAGGTAACGGGTATAAAGGATTATTTACAAAAGTAGTGTTAGACAAAGAATACATAGAGTCTAATCCCTTTTGGCCTATTATATTATATGAGCATTTTTTAGAAAATGATGTCTCATATACATTAGTTTCAGGATTTAACCATACATACCAGTCTCTAGAGAAAAAAGGAATCAACCAAGATGTTGCCGGTCCCTTTCTTTCATCAGAATGATATCCTGTACCGGTAAAAGTATCACTATATCTAAAGTCAGATATGTAACAAGGCTTATCATTTAAATAGTACTGCATTATATCATCATTTGAAAACATTAATTTAGGTGATATAGTATAAATATCTGTTCTTGTTTTTCTTAGGTTAAAACTTGATGAATAATTTGCTGAAACATTTATTCTTATTTCCCTAGCATTAGAAGGTATTGTTATATCAACATTAGTTCCTGGCGTAGTTGTTTCTAATATTTGAGAACCTATATATAAACCATTAACATTATAATAGTTTACTACATAAGCACCTATTTCTGAAGATGCATATTCATAGCTTACTTGATAATTGTTATCGAATGCTTCTGAAGAAGTCAGATAATAATAATATATACTATGTGAAGATGAGTCAACTATATTTCCATTTGAATCTATTTTCTTTCCAAAAGATTTTTTGTTAGGTGATAAAGTATAAGGTGAATTTTCAGTATAAGTTTTTGTGTAGTCATAATTTTTTATAAATCCATTAAAGAAAATTAATTCAGGATAAGATTCTACCTCTGAATTTGAATTATCAAACAGGGATAATTTAGGTAAAAAGTCTATATTTGATATTAAGTTTTCTTTTTGGTTAAAATTAGTTCCAATTGTTATTTTTTCACCTGACTTTAATTCATTCAAGACTAGATGACTGGTATCCCAAAGATTCCAACTTATAGAAGGAGTATTATAAGGTTTTGGCATTTGTGGAAACGAGTTATAAAATATAGATGATTGTTGCCAATCTATTATATTTTTATATATATTTCCTTTAAATATTTCTGTCTCAGATGTATTATAATCTATACCTGTGTCAAATTTATAATTATTAAATGGTTCTATAGTTTGCCTATTGAATAAAGTTACAGGATAAGTTTCATCAGTTTCTAAACCAATTTTTATAATTTTGTTATTACTTAATACAGGTTTTATATTAATATCTCTGTTTAAATCAATTTTGTCATTTATGTCTATACTTGGTTCATTTAAATAATAGTAGTTGTCAGTAGATAATATGCTTATCTTTTTGTTTATATTATCACATGTAAATTTCAAATTAAATAGTTTAGCAAAGTCAACTAAGTATTTCATAGGAGATTCTGTATTAGCAAACAATAAAGATTTTGTAAGATTTATAATATTAAAGCCAGTTGTAGAACCTGCATAGTATATGATATTATAATCTATATCACTAACAAATGAAGCTATTGTCATATCTACATTATTAACGTTGTCCATATTCCAATATCCTTTATAGTCTGACAATCTATCATAAGAAGCAAATATACCGTTTCTTTCTGCACCATCAGTAGGAGTACCTGTATTACCTGGGTTAGTGGTTGTTATACCATATATACCTGAATTGAATGTTATAGGACCTGAATTATTGTTATCTTCTCTTACAATCCACAAAGAACTCTGAATTTGCTCTATTTGCAAATTGTTGATATTGGCAGGTATAGTACATTGTATTATTTCTGGTGATTCTTTAAAAATAACTGTATTATTAGAAAAACTATCATACTGTGTGTCTATGTTGTGTACCACAACATCATTAATAGTTAATATATTATTGTAGTAAGAATTATAAGGACTTATTATTTTTTCTAATATTTGATTCTGTGAAATATTAGCTATTGAAGGTCCTGATTGTACACCTAAATAACCAAAATTACTAGCGTTAGTACCCTTGAAATAAAATACATCTAGTTGTGACTTTATTTTTGTAGTACCATCATATATTCTTGTAAGAACCGTAAAATATGTTGATATATTTCTAGTAATACTAGTTCCTTTGTAAAAGTTTGTTGAAGAATATATATCTGAAGACATTCCTGTCCAACTATGTGCTGTAGCAGAAGGTTTAAGTGTTATTCCTTGTTTTAAAATATATTGTTCAGGATTTAATTGCCAGTTACCTATCGAAAATGTTCTAGTATTCAAAGCGTCACCTATTACACTGTATATTGGAGAATTTCCGGTATAAATGCATCTGACTTGATTAGTATATGAATCATAAGGCAAAGTACTTATTACTTCAGTAACGGGTTTATTTTCTTTAGCTAATTTACCTAAAAGAATCCAAGAATATTTTAAAATTGGATTTTCAGGGTCTGTAAGCATAGGGTCTAATTCAACTTCATAACCACCATTGTTAACAGGATTGAATATCACTTCAAATAGTTTACTTAATCTTATTGCAACAGGCATCTCATTAATCCTAATGTCTCCTGCTTCAAAAGGGTCTATATCTCTAGAAAAAGTAACTAATCCATATTTATTTCCTGTAGTATCTAAAGTTGAAGAAAGTGCCGAATAATTAGTAGTCACTTCATCTTCTGTTATCGAAAATGTATTAGGAAAAGCATTATTCAATTTTTCAACAGTGTTACTATCCATATAATGATGATAAGAAGATAACCCTTGATTGACAGTAGACACAAGCATATGCTTAGAGTCAAAATCGTTATAATAACCTGTATAGCAAGGTACAAATACAATGTCCTGGTCTATGTTAGTTGTTCCTGAAGCAGCGGCATTTGGATTTATTTTAGAATAACCTTGAGTAACTATAGCAGGCGAGCAAACCATAATAGTGTCATTGTCTTCTTGCTCTCTTGTCATAGGTTCACCATAGCCTTCTAATTCTAATTTAGGTCTCCAGTTGTAGAACATGTCCTTCAAAGTCTTAGGAGAACCATCTTCATTGAACGACAATGTATAGAAGAACCCACCTTGCGAGCCATACAAAGTAAGCTTGTACTCTATAGTATTCTTAGATTTTATTATAATGTTGTCTAAAGTACAATATCCTCTGTTTATAAGTACTCCATTTTTATTTAATATGTAGTTAACTTTCTTATGTGGGTCATAGTTGTTTCCGATAGAACCATTTACACCAATGTATTTGTCCATACGCCATATTTGTCCAAATGTAGCATTGTTAGCTTTAGTCCCTGGGACTGTTATGCTTTTAGTGTATGAATTCTTTATTGAGGCAAGTTTGTTAGGGTCTATTGTCTCATAAGTGAAGTCAATTTGTATGTCTTCTTTTAAATCTATTTTATAATTGTCTATGAAAAGTTCTATCATAATTCATATTCTGTATTTTTCTTGAGAAGCTGAAATCTCTAAATTATATACTGACATCTTTCTGCCTTGATTCTTGTAAGTCTTATGTTCGCAAGCTGTGTTTGTTATATTTACAGGAATTATTCTGTTTGTCTCCAAGTCGTGAAGGTATAATTCATTAGAACCCATTATGTTTATCATTTTTGAAGATTGTATATCATTTAAATATGAAGTATTCAATGACCAAGTTTCATTTATCTTAGTTAAATAGTCTACTTTGTGAAAGTCAGTAGATTGCACAATATAGTCTTTTTTATATGATAGTCTGCTTAATGAGTCTTTTTGCAGTTCTTTGCCTCTAAAAAGCATACTATCCCATCCTCCATATTGGTTAGCATAATATAGACAATAGCGATAGCATCCATCTGTTATTATATCGTAAGTTTGATTTCCTATTGTTACTGTATGACCATTACCTGACACTCCAAAGGTGTTAGCTTTCCTTGCATAAGTGTATATATTATAGCCTGTCATACTAAAGTTTGTTATTTGTGAGCCATCAACATAAATTCTGACTATTTGTGAAGCATCTGGACTATTTGCTCTCCTTGAGCATAATAAAAATTGCCTATAGTCTACTATTGATAAGATAGGGTCAGACAAGTAACCGTGATATAAATATGTAGAGTCATCTAAAGGCTTGTTATATCCCCAATTATATATTAATGATATAGTGTCATAAGTCCAGGTTTCCCAGTCATTAGAGGTATAGTATATCCAAAATCTCAAATGTCCCTCTGCACTATTTTGCACATAGTTAGATGCATTGAATTGCAACCTGGCCGGATGGACGTACTGCGACAGTATTTCATTCAAGTTAAGTATTTTGTTCTCAGCAAGCACAAAACCTGAATACAAATAACTATAATCTTCCGACGGGTCTTCACCGATGAAAGGATGGTTAAATATTAGAAAATACCTGTCTTCGTGAGCAGCATTAATATTAATTGTTTCATAAGTATAATATTCAAATGTAGCCATAAAAGTTTAATTTTTAATTTAATATATTTTTATAATTAAATGTTTTTGAATAGAATTATATCTATAAGTGAATCCAAATCGGCTGATATTGCGTTGCTTATGTTGTTTTTATGCTTGTTCCAAGTTATATTGAGTGCTTCTTCAAATTGGTTACCTGGTTTTATACCTTTTCTTGCTATTTTACGGCTAATAAGGAACGCCATTTGTTTGTTTGTTGGTTTTATCCCGTTTATTGGTCTTGGTAATACAGGCTTAATTTCAATCCATTTTAGAATTTTATCGGGAGGTGGAAATTTACCTGCACGTCTTCCGTATTCAACATATTTCCAATAGTTTGCCAACGATATTACTCCTGACATGTTATTACCTTTGAATTCTATGTCCAATTGTTTAATTGAATTGACTAAATTGCCTGAAGCCTTTTTATCGTCACGCATCAGCAACTGTTTGTAGATTTCAACAAAATCCCTTGTGAATGAATCAATAGCATTTGCCGTGTTGGTAAAATCCTGTTCTATTGTCAATGTGTTGCCTTCCATTTGTTTATCTGTTCTTTTTGTCTGTTATTTTTCCAAGCCGAATATCCGAGAAGATTGAAAAATTCATAAACATTCATATTGAATATGCTGTCCCAATCCTTATGAATTAGAGAACTTATTGTGTCAATAAGATAAAGCCATCTATAAGTGATTTCTCCGTCTCCTCCATTTGCTGCTGGCTCAGTTCCTTGTTTGTCTTCTTCCTCTTCATCATTCTCTTGCAGTAAGTTAGGGAATTTTGAATTGAACGAAGCCAGCAAGTGAAGAAAAAACTTATAAGTTCAAAAGCGGTCTCGATATCGAACTTCTGATAAATTGTGACAGCAAGTTCATTGATGTCATATCCTTCCCCGTATTTTTTGCCTGACGGGACTATAAGGCAAGCAAGTATGTTACCTATCACGTTTTTCATATTGTCGTTTATTCTCTTGCTCCAAAATGTTTGAAAATCAATATATTGTCCTACAGTGAACTTTTGCATGTCAGTCACTATGTCATATTTGGTTCCGTCTATTGTTATCTTTTTGAATTTCAATTTATTCACATCATTCATTATGGCGTTGTTTATCCATTTGGTCTGTGATTGGAGTTTTTTGAAATCCTCAATATTCAAATTCCATATATCATCCTCACTGACATCGGCCAATATTGATATAATTGCTACTTCCTTGTCATATACGGGCATAGCGTCATCAGATTCTATGTCCTTTAGTCTGTAGTATACATCTATCGGACATTCCGTCCAAGATTTAATCTTAATCTTAATTGTATTTTCTGACATATTTTTTTGAATTAGAATTTTTATTAACTATTCTTATATTATAATTTGAATTTGCTTCGAGCCTGTGTATGCCGCTAAGGGCGAATGCACTGGCCATCACAAGGTCATCGTGCGTACCTGCAACACCATTGTATGTTATTGCACCACTCTTGGTGATTTCTATCTGATAGCCCTGTAGTTCTATGTACATTTCCCTGTCGTTAATAAATTTAACCGATTCTTCATTCACACGCTTTATCATATATTCGATTATTTCTCTCTTGCTTGAATTTGAAGTTGTGAATTCTGTTAAATTATAATTACCGTTCAGTTCTTTTTTTAACATTGGGCCATAAATATCACCAATTGAATTAGTTTCATAAATTATATTTGATATTTTAAAGCCTTGATACTTAGTATTTAACAGATTTTTAATCCATTGAATTTGTTCTGTCGGATTCATATTATTAACATAATCTAGACCAACTTGTATTCCAGATGAATCAAATGCACTTATACATGTATAGTCATTATCTTTACCTGTCGACCAGTCTATTCCTACAAATATGTCATTGTTGTTTGGTTCGTTTGTCCTGAATATGTTTTTAGACAAGTCGAACACACCGCCTATTTCATCCACAAATTCACCAAGTATCTCACTGATGTACTGATGCTTGGGTAATATTTTCTTGTACAATTCTATTTTTTCGGGCGGCAACACTTCTGATGTGTCATATTTAGCCAAATCAAATGACTTGATGTTTCCTGCATTTTTCTCATCAACTCCTTCTTTGAAATATTGATAAAAAATACCTGTCTTTGTTCTTGGAGTACTGACCATCAATACATTGCACTTATAAACATTTACATAAGGCAGAACAATACCATATATTTCATCACTCAAATAGGCACATTCATCAAGCACCAATATGCCTGAGCCTTTAACGGTGAGTCCCCTCAAATTATTACCACTTGCGGCTGATTTGAATATGATTGAGGACTTGTTCTTGAAATTAATCTGCATATTGCTTGCGTTAAGGCTTTCAACAAACGGAGCGTCACATATAAAGTCGCTTAATTCCTTGTACATTTTGGCACAATTTGAATAAGTAATTGAAACACAAATAGATGTTGAATTTGGATATACGATAGAATGACGTAGCAGTTCCATATTGCACATAAATGTCTTGCCACATTGTCTTTTGGATTTAACGACAAAAATAGCCTGTGCATGTGGCCCCGCTTCTATTATTGCATCCACAACATCCTTTTGCCAAGGAAATAATTTAGGTCCTATTATTGATTTATTCGCCATATTTGAATGTCCAAGTATCTATTTCTGCCTTTATTTCTTGTTTTTCAACATATAATCCGTTTAAACGGTTAATCATATCCTGTGCTTTAACAGCTGTTTTTAAATCGTTTCTTTCAAGCGCTTTCTCTAACAGTTCCTGTGTGCGTTCCAACTCTTCTTTTCTTATTTTTTCGTAGTCGACTCCTCTGTCCAAATCGGCCTCATATAATTCATTGAATGCATCGTGGACTATCTTGCCAGCCTGACACGTCTTTATTTCATATTTGTTCTTCAGATGGTCCATTATTTTTTTTCTTGACCACCCTTTTCTGTGAAGTTCGAGCACTTCTTTTTTTCTCGATTCCATCATTGGACTGTTGCTCACCTTCCTTGATTTCACATTTACTTTCGGCATATTGTTTTTCTCCTTCTCTTATTTTTTTATTATATTCATATAAATGGCTGATTCTCTTGTATATATTCAATACACAAATGGCGCAATTTAAATTTTTATTGTTGATTATAGCACCTGTAGCCGTTTCAAATATATTTATAATTTGCTCCGTAAGCCATCTTGGAGCGTTGCGTATATATTCTTTTTTCACACTCTCGAAGTGTGGTTGAGCCTGTTTTAAAACGTCCCATTGCTCATCGTTTAATCTTATATTGTCCATTTTTTTAATTTTAATATAATTATTTAGATATTAGTTTTTCTAACCATATTTCAAATGCGGCCAGATAATCTTTTATTAACAATAAAAATCCTGACATGTTACTTGAAATCAATGATAAAAATGCTACAAATGCTATATATGGTAAGGTAAATTGTTGAATTATGATTAAATAAATCAATCCGCTCCAAAATGTCATACAGAGCGAACAATCAAGAGGTTTAATAACCAAATCGTCAGGGTTTATTGCTAATTTAAATTTTTTGGTTAAAATTCGACTAATAAACTTTTTAAATTCATAAACTACACCACTGCAATCCACTATAAAGCATACAATGACAGCTATAAGTAATAAATTAACAATTATCATACAGTTCTTTATATTTTTGAATTATTTTGTTTTGTATTTCTTTGATTTTCAGAAAAATAGTTGTATGGCCGACCCCAAATACATCTTTACACATTCTTGTAGATTCAAGTTCCGCATAAGTCAGTATTATTCTTCTTTCAACTTCATCCAAGTCATTGTAAATTATAGACTTAAGCCTTTTTACTTTTAAATCATCCTCGTCAAAGATGGAATAATTTGGCTTATATTCTTCAAGAATTTCATAGATGTTAAAATCATTAATCTTCGTCTTCTTCATTTGTGTAATTAATTTCATCTGTTATTTTTCTAAATCGGTTGTATTTATAAAAAAATTGGGAGGTGGTGCTATACAAGTTGTTTTTAATTATTTTTTTTATAAAAAATTCTAATTCACCATTGTTATATAATTGATTCAATGATTCTTCTGACATAAGGGACAATTGTATGTATATGTCTTGCCCAAGGTCCTCTATATATGGATTATTCTTGAAATCAGAATGCTTTTCCAATAGTTTTTCAACAATTTTTTCTTTTGCTATTTTTTCAACGGTTCTCATATTTCTATTATTTTTAAATCATTTTTTGGTAGAAAAAAAACTTCTTTTTCTATTTTTTCGTCTGACATGTATGTTTTTTTATTGGCATTTATCTTACATTTTTTATATGGTATTATTAACGGTATAAAGTAAATGTAGGCCAAATTGTTGATGAATGTAATATAATATGCTCCATTAACTTGTTCTTTTTCAATATCTTTGATTAATTTTTGATATTTTTCATCCTCGAACATTATTGAATCATAGTTTGCATATATGGCATCACGGTCTTTTACTTCGACTATGAATTTTTTACCTTTATAAAAAAGTAGGAAATCATAATCGGCAAATCTTTCCAACATTTCTTCAAATTCCAAATTAAATTTTTTGCACAACTTTTTGAATTTAAGTTTGCCTCCATTATCCAAATCATTACGTCTTTGGAGTTGTTCTTGTGTTTCTTTCATACTATTTATTATTTTTTTTATATTTATTCTAATAATAAATAGCATGTATTTTGAAAAAGTAAAAAAAAAATTGGAAAAAAAGTTAAAAAAATATATAAAAAAACCACAGCCCATAAGGACCGTGGAAAAATAATAATAATAAAAGAATAAAAATTTATATAATTAAAATGAGTAATTCGATTACTACGATTAAGGTTAAGCCTAAATTGACATATTCAATTATTTGTTTAGGTTTGTTTTTTTCTTTTTTTTGCTCTCCAACCACTTCAAATTTGTAAGTGGCTGTTGGATTTAAATTCTGTATATCTTTAATTTCTAATTTTTCCATTGTATTTTAATTTTAATTATTTATTATTTTTGTCTATCCATTTCTTGAACAGTGCCTGTGGATTGATTATTCCTTCAAATTGACCGTTGTTAATTTTATTGGACCAATAATTGAAGAATTTTTTCAATGTTTCTATCTCAATTTTACCTTTCTGGCCAGTACAGAATGACCTCAATGAATTGTAATTATCTTCTTTGTTATATTCCTCTTTTTCATATCCATTCTTTTTTAACCATTTGAAAACTATGTTATCATTACGGTCGGCAATTGCTAATTCAGTTATATGTCGTGTATATTCGTCATATTTGATAAATTTAACATAATATCCTTTGTTGCCTTTGCCGTCATCATTAATTACAATTGAAGGTGCAGAATATAACTCGGTGACTCCCCATCTTGCCATACATCTTTTGTAACAATCACTAAATTGACCTTTTTCAGCCTCTATATTTGATTCAGAGCCCGTATCTGACTTGTACACAAATTGGTTTTTGTCTTCATCCCAAATTCCAAGTTTCATTACCAATTTGCCGTTTACTTCATAGTATTCGCTTGTCCAATTGTAGGCACCTACTGTCTCATTAAGTAAATCAACGACAACTCTTGAATTCATATAAAGGAGCATTGTTGCCTTGCCGTTCTTTATACTTTGAGGTCTTACCTCGATTTCTTCTGCTTTTAGCATTCTAAATTTCAAATCTTTCATCATTTTAATTATTTTTAATATTATTCTTTTATTTAAATATACAATTTTAATTTCTTTCTTTCAAATATAAATAGCATGTATTTTTAAAAAAGTTCAAAAAAATCTAAAAAAAAAGTCATATTGACAAATAAAAAGGAAAAAATGATAAATATATATTAAAAAAGCCCGTGTGAAGGCTTAACACACAGGCTCTGAGAAGTAATTTTTCAAAAAAATTAAAGACCTTTTATTTATTAATTCTATTTAAATATACAATTATTTTTTTGAATAATCAAATTTTGAATTAATTATTTTAGTATTTCTTCAAAGAATTCTTTTCTTTTTTGCGTTACATGTTTCAAATCTCTTTTTTCTTTAACATATTCATTGTTTTTATCAGCCATTTCATTGTATTTATCCCAATTGTTGACTATTTTAGTTATTTGTTTGGCCCATCCCTCAGGAGTATTGTCCTTTACAAGCACAGCGGTTTCATCTGTAACAAAATTTGAATATGGTATTACTTTAGAGCACATTGGCAATGTCGATGTGAATCCTGCCTCTATTATTTTCAATTCAGATTTGCAATTGTTGAATTTGGTGTTCATCAAAGGAGCCAAAAGCACGTCAATATCACGGTAAATCTGTCCATATTCACCTTTATTTATATTTTTTGTCTCTATTCTTTTATAATGGTCCTTGCCTACGCCTGTTATTATTGCCTGTTCAGTCTGATACCACCAATTATCTTTTTCTTCAATTATTTGAGTATCAGTTACTTTTCCATTTTCGTCAATTATTTTTTTCTCAGCCGACAAATCATATCCGCATAATACTATTTGAATTTTATTTAAAATCTTGGAAGATAAATGTTTCCAAAAGCCCATAAGGCATTTTATATCATTTACATGTGAACTTCCGCCCGTCATCCCGAATCTTATTAAATCACTGTTATATTTGAAACTGTCGAATTGTTCATCATCCAAGTCAATTGCATTTTCGAATACATAAATTTTATCTTTTGGAAAGTAATCTGATATGACTTCTTTGAAATACTCTGTAGTAGTAGTGACATAGTCAAACAACTTGAAGTTTATCATCATTTTCTCAGGGAACCCATTGAATTGGCATACTTCATTATATGGATGGTATTTGCCATAAATCCAAAAATCGTCAAGGTCAAGAATGAATTTTGTTCCATAAGTCTTTTTACAATACAATATTGTTTTCCAAACTTCTTCTTGATATTGTGCTATGAACAAACAATTGTGAAATATAACTAAGTCAAAGTTTTTACCAATCTCGTCCTTTTGCATATCATTGAAAGTATAATTATTGTTAATTGTAACGTCAAATTCATCAGGATAAAGTTCAACAAGTGATTTCATAGGTGTGTACGCCCGGTAGTAATAAACGCCACCTTCCATAGTTGAAGGTATGTAAAGTATTTTTTTCATAATTTTATTTTTTCTAATTATTTATAGTTATTTTTAATATAGTGTTCATTTTTGTAAATCAACATATATAGTAGTAATTATTGTTGTGCTTTTTTATTTAATAATTTAGATAACTTACCTATTGATACTTTAATATCATAATTATCTTCTAATAATTTTTTATTATTTCTTATTGATAAATTTAAATCTAATAAATTATATATTTCATTATCTGTTAATTTATTTTTTGGAAATCTATTATTAATATAATTATAAATTGATTTTTCTGAAATAGAAATATTATTATCTTTTAAAATTTGTAAATTTTCCTTGGGTGATTTTGTTTTATCATAATACATGTCAACCAAACTATAATTACCTTCTTTAATTGTTTGTTTATTTTTATAAATTTTACCATTTTTCGGTTGAGTTTTTTCCTTGGCAATTTTAATCATATTCTTGAATTTATCACATATTTCTTCAACTGTGAATTTGAAACAGGATTTAACATTGCGAACAAGGTCCTGAACTGTAATCCTATCCTCGCTGTTGTCTATATATTTGGCCAAATCTATATATGCATTAAACAGAATTTCATTTGGTGTTGCATCAGGATTCATAACTCTTCTCAAGCACATTCTTTGATATAGTTTCTTTTTTCTACACATGCCATCTTTCAAACGCTCTACGTTATAAAATAGTGCAAAGTATGAATCATCAACAATTTGAATTTTATCATTTATCCAATTACCGTTATCGACCCTATAATAATATTTGTATTGCTTGCTGTAATTGTGCATAAATTCCTCATATTCCAATCTTTCCATATCTGAAACAAAATTCAAATCCAATACAGGCTTTGTGACGCATTCTGTTTCGTTTACAGGAACTTTTGAAATGTTTTGATATGAATTATCATCTTTAATATCAAAATCGCTTACAGAGTAAATATAATCGCTTCTGTATATTTCTTCTTTGTTTTGTGTGCCATTAAAATATTGTGATTCTTTTGTGCCACAATCGTCTATCAATTCTTCACCTGTTGATTCTTCAACCATTGAAGTTATTGCCCTACTTACCTTGCAGAATTCAAATTCATCAAGAATAGAATCAAACACATAGCAAAGTCTGAATTTTCTTGTACCTTTTATCCTGTCAGAGAATGTGCAGTAACATAATGTAGGTTTCATTACAAGTACATGTATATATTCCTGCATTGTTTCAAATTTGGTGTAATCGACATCGACAAATACACATTGGGAGCCCTCGAAAAAATCGTCACACTTGAACTGTAGTTTCATTGCTCCTTTATTGTTGCCCCTTCTGTATTCAGGATATTCGTAAACAAAGTTGAAGTTGAATTTAGGATTTGTGTTTTCCCTGTAATATTTACGGGTTGCGTCATAGTTGAATAGGTTGCAAAAGCAATAACCGTTTGTTGCATAGTATTCAAATTCTTCAACACTGATTGTAGTGTGATTGTAAAACGCTAATTTGTCCATCTTGGCACTTTTGGCACCTATTGTGGACAAGCAAAGTTTAGTTTCTTCCTTGCTTTGATAGGCATTTACTGACAAACCTATCTCAAAACGATAATCATTGTATTGTTTCATAATCAGTTAGCAAAAATTATAAAAATTATTTATTTATCCAAGTAGATTATATCTTCGTATGTAATGAAAATTATATCTTTTTTCTTAAACGCCTTATTGAATGCACTTAACCCACCAAGATAATCCTTAACTTCTTTTCTTGTGTCAAACCATTTGTTATCGGGTTTGTATAACCATTTAGTCTTCATTTTATAATTTATTTTTCTCTTTATTTATTTATCTTTCTTTTTTATAAATAGTAATATACATAAAAAAGTTTTAAAAAAAATTAAAAAAAAGTAATATTGATAAAAAAAAGAGAAATATTGATAAATATATTAATGTTATATATGTCTTATATTTAGAATTAAAAAATTATAAAAAAAGCATTCAATATTTACTACTATATATGTTGATTTACAAAAATGAACACTATAAAAATATAATAAAAAAACCCGTAGAAATTAATCTATGGGTCTTGAATTCATATATAATTTTTAATTAAAATTTATATAAGAGTGATATGCCATAAAAATTGTTATTGGACTTGAATGACTTGGCAAATTGCAGGTTCATACCATACCGTTCCTTGATGAAAAAACCTATATTTGCAGTAGGCATTATATTTTTATAGTCTTTAAAATCATTGTCAATTAAAATTCCTGCACCAATATATGGGCTAAACATCTTTGTTTTATAATTTGTCGTTATAGTATTTTTTTGAATAGGTGTAAATTGATATGACAATAATGATATTCTATTATATTGTACCGTAGCGTCAAAAATACATGTTCCTGTTGTATCATTATTAAATAAGGTGTCGCTGTACATTCTTTTTAAAGCCCAGTCTATTATTATCGCATTGCTGTCTTCTTTTGTTATTTCAATGTATTCAGTTATGATTTTCTCAGGAAATAGTTCACAATAAATACTATCTTTTACACATTGCTTTATTATATTAAATGTATCAACTGGCTTTTCAACATAATAAGGCTGAGGATAAGGAATAGAATCCCTTATTGTTTCACCTTTAATATATACAATTTCTGTTTTAGTTTCAGTTTTAATTGTGCTCCTGCCAAAAAAGAATCCTACAACTCCAAATAATAATGCAATAATAATTAATGTTAATATGAATTGTTTGTTATTCATAATCTATTTTTTTAAATAATTATCAAGCCATTCACTATACTCGCATCTGAATTGTCCTATTTTGAAACTTGGACAGGCTTTATTTGCAAACTGATTATGACAGTACACATCACCAAGTGATAAATTATATAGATTAAGCAATTGATAAACCAATAAAAACATTGATTCTTTTTGTTCCTTGGTTCTTGTATCCTTTGGATTACCTTTATCATCAACACCACCTACATAGCATATTCCAATTGAATTTGAATTATGATTTTTGCAATGTGCTCCCACTTGCTCAACAGGTCTTCCATCTTTTACAGTACCGTCTAATTCTATAACATAGTGATAGCCAATATCTTTCCAGCCATTGCCTTTTACATGCCATTTTTTTATTGTCTCTGTTTTTATGTCTTTACCTTCAGGAGTTGCACTACAGTGCAGAACTAAATAATTAATTTTTCTCATAATTTAAACTCTAATTATGTTTATTTATGTATCAATCATCTTTAAGTGTTTTTTCATAATTGTCATCAATACCGTTGCCGTCTTTGTCTTCACCCAAGTCTATGGTGTTGTTGCCTATCTTGAACTTTGCCACCCTTCCTTCGTGTATTGTCTTGGCTGCTAATGCTAAAGTCGGCCAAAGGAACAATTCACCTACACTTGTCATAATGCTTCCGTCTACAATTCCAGTTGGTGGAGCAAAAAACCCGCCCACGATTAAACCTATTGATATTAAAAGAGTTACCCAAAACGCAACCAAATAATGACAATTAAATTTATTAGTTTTTTCCATTTTATTCAGCCTTTTTTAACAAGGGGCCGACATTACGGCCCCAAATATTTATTATTATAAAACATTTTAAATTTAGTTTATCATTTTATAGCAGCCTCAAATACGTTGAATTTGTTCGGCAAGATAGTTTATCTGCTCACGGTTGTATTGTATCTCCTTTATCCAGTTGTTGAGGTTTGCGTTGAAGTCAACATTTCCTTTCCATTCATCATTCTTGAACACGACGTTTCCATTTATTTCAATGGTGTCTGGATTGCCAATTATGATGTCGTCCACCTTGTTCTCCCATACAATATAAAGCACCGAACCTGTGTTGTTGAAGAATACAACAGAGCGGTCTGAGTTAGGGATGTCAATGAAATCATTTGGGTTACCCTCATATTTATTATTGCCTGTTATCCAATCATATCCTGACTTCTTAATTTTTGCGTTCTCTATATCTGAGCCTATTTGGGGTTCTGAAGATACAACAAACACATCACCCTTAAAACCAACTGCATTTATCAAATCTCCCGGATTTATCGTCATCCAACTAATCTGTGAATCATCATCACCTTTAATACCATCTTTTGTTAACTTCGCATTCATTTTGAATATTCCTTTGTTGATACTGTTCAACAGGCTGATTACATTATGAAGATTGTAGTTGTAAAATGTGTTTTCAATGTTGTATGTCTTTGCTGAATTGAAGTCGTATTTGTCAACAACAGCGGTAGTGTCGAATTCGCTCAACGGTGTCATATAGTCGTAGATTATTTCGTTGTTGACTGCAAGGTAAGGAAGATATTCGGCTGGTGTAAGGGTTGAATTACCGAACTGGCTTATGATATAAAAGCTGAAACTGTTGTTGAAATATATGTCGCCTGTCAATTTACCATAGTCAGGAATGTACACTTCCTTGGTGTTTGTAAATGTCTGCTCACCGTCTTTTGACATATATTGAAAAGGCTTGCCTGTTAAATCAGAGTAGAACACGAAAGCTGGAAATATTAATCCGTTTCTTATTTCAATGAAATGTCCATCATCATAAGCATAAGTCATAATCATATATTCGTTGTTATCCCATTCATTAATGTAGTGAACTGCACAGTTCCAAGGCAATTTGACAATAAACAATTTATCAGCTTGATTGCCTGTGTACTCAATTTTATCTGTATTGCCGTCAAGGTTGTATTTCCTGTAAGTCCTGTGTAAAGGTTTCAACTGATAGCCTTCAACTATACGCATTTCAACTTTAGATGTAAGCCTTTCAGCGAAAGTAGTACTTATTTTGTCGGCCACTGCATTACCTGCGTTTCTTGTATTTGATGCTGCAATCAATTGTTGGTTGTTGTCAGGCATTTCATTGAGCATTATACCATTTATGGTATTCAATGCGTCATTAATTTTAATTTTTAAATTTGATACGTCTTTCATAATTATAATTTAATTATTTATTATATTTCTTATTCAAGTGATGATTTATACTCAGGTGGGGCTGCCATTAAAGCAGGATGGAGTCATACCATAGTCTTTTCCTGCATAGAACTGCTCGTATCTGTTTCGAAGCTGCCATACTTTAATGGCAAACCACATCATCAGATGCTACTTTACATCCCACCCTTGAATCTTAATATGCTAGTTATGCTTCTTTTGCAATAATTAGTCTTGTCATTCTTTCTATGTATTATTTGAACATCTATTAGATTATCAAACAATTCATCTACTTGATTGGGAAACAAATATTTGTTGTCTCTATTCCAGAAGTTGAGAAAATATAATGGTGAACTCTTCAATTCATCCCACATATATGTATGAAGGTCTTCTATAATATATATACCGTTTTTATTAAGGTGACTATATAGCCAGTATAGTGTGTGTATCTGGTGTTCAGATTTGTGACTTCCATCATCTATAATAATGTCAAACTTGTCAGGAGCTTCTTTGAAGAAGTTGTCCCAATCGGTCTTGTTGTTTTGGTCACCCAAGAAGTTATGAACATTGTCTTGTTGTGCATACCAGTATTGGTTATAACTTATGTCATAAGTCCATATCTCACAATTGTAGTCATAGAATTCATTGAACATGTTAGTTGATGCTCCGTGCCAAGTTCCAATCTCTAATATCTTAGGATTCTCAAATTTAGAAAACCATTCTTCATAATATTCAGTATATCCGTGACATTCGTCAAATTCTAACCCTTTGTCTGTGTTACATTCATTGGCTATTTCAGTAAGTCTATTCATTTTTATATTCTTTTTGTTTTTTTTGAATTATTAATATTTTAAGGTGTATATACAATCTTTGTCCAACCACTTGGGCAGGCAGAAGTTCCATTACTCCAATTAACACCTGACCTATAATAGAATTTTCCTCCGCTTGGTACTCCTTGAACCCAGTTTTGCAAGTTAGTAGTATTTGGAGAACATAACACTGTGATTGTCTTCAAAGCTTTACAATTTTGGAACATATATCTGTAGCAGTATGATACGCTTGTAATAGCAGGCAATAATGGAGAAGCTACCAACTTAGTACAATTAGCAAACATATATGCATAGCAATATGATATTAAAGTAGTAGCTGGCAACAAGTCAAATGGTACACTTACTAAATTTGAGCATCCATTGAACATACTATAATAACAATAAGTTTGTAAAGTAGTAGCTGGAAGCAATCCTTCAGGTAATGAGGTCAAACCTGTGCAACTATTGAACATATGTTGGTAACAATATTGACCCAATGTAGTTGCAGGAAGAAAACCGGATGGTAACGATGTCAAACTTGTACAACCATAGAACATATATACGTAACAATAGTTGACTAATGTTGTTGCTGGAAGCAATCCTTCAGGTAATGAGGTCAAACCTGAGCAACTATAAAACATTTGTGTATAACAATTATTTTGTAAAGTAGTTGCAGGAAGCAATCCTTTAGGTAATGAGGTCAAACCTGAGCAATTATAGAACATACGTGCATAACAATAAGTTTGTAAATTGGTTGCAGGAAGTAATCCTTCAGGTAATGAGGTCAAACCTGTGCATTCAGTGAACATACTATAATAACAATAAGTTTGTAAAGTAGTTGCTGGAAGTAATCCTTCAGGTAACGATGTCAAACCTGTACAACCAGAGAACATACTAGTATAACAATTACTAGCAAGTTGTGTAGCAGGAAGCAATCCTTCAGGTAATGAGGTCAAACCTGTACAACCAGAGAACATATATTGGTAACAATAGTTGGCTAATGTTGTTGCAGGTAACAGGTCTTCTGGTAAGCTGGTCAAACCAGTACAATCAGTAAACATATATTGGTAACAATATTGACCCAATGTCGTTGTAGGAAGAAAACCGGATGGTAAGCTAGTCAAACCTGTGCAACCAGCAAACATATAATCAAAGCTATAAGTCGAAACTGATGTGGCATTAATCATATTTTCAGGCAAACTAGTTAAAGATATACAACGTGCGAACATATTGCTGCATCCATAGCTGTATATTGTTGTTGCTTCTATTATAGGAGCCTGTTTTAAAGATACACAACCCGAGAACATAAAGGCGCAAGTATATTCGTTTAATGTAGGTGCCTTTATAGTTGATGGACCTTTAATCAATGATACACAACCGTTGAACATATATGCATAGTTGTTTTGAAAATTCAAAGTAGTAGCTGGTAATTCAGGAGCGTATAATAAACTATAACAATTATCAAACATTCTATAATAAGTAGCACCTCCTAATGAAGTTGATGGCAATCTTGGTGGAGTTGTTATCAAAAAACAATTAGAGAATAATCCAAAAAAACATTGTCTAGACAATGCAACATCTCCTCCAACATTGTTAATCAAAGATGTAACATCACCCGAAACCTCAATAAAACTTCCAAGTATACTAAAATAATTGTATGCACTTGTGGAGGTTTCGTGTGCAAATCTGGTATTTATTCCTCTTAATTTTACCGATGCTCCAGCTGGTAAATTTATTATTGTTTGTTCAACTATAAATTCATTCCAAGTTTCTCCAAGGTCAAAAGAATATTCTAAAGACACATCAGGTGCATCACTTGAGCTTTTTTTCATAGAAATAGAAGCTGTATAATTACCTACATTTGTGAATGTCAACAAATCATCTTCTGGTGGTGTAGGACCAGGTTCGTCACTGAACTCAATAGGACAAAGAGTTGCATTTGAAGTTATGATGTCAATATCCATATACACTCCCGCACATTCAGCACTGAATCTCTCGGTGAATGTTGTTATAGTTCCTTCGTTCACATTGATTTCAGGATAATTGTGAAGTATGGTGGCAATGATGTTGTGCATAAACTCTATACCTGTGGATTGGATTTCAGTAACATTGCTTTTATCCAATGTCAGTCTGTCAACATAGAACAGTGTGTATGAATAAGTCGTGTAGTCAAGCCCTACGTTATGTGTACGAGGAGTGGCGCAGAAAGCGGAATATTTCTGTTGATACTCGTCCTTGTTCAAGTCGTATATGTCACCTGTCTCGACAACAGCATTTATATTTGGTTGAAGTTCTGCCAAAAATTCCAATAATTTAGTCGTTTCTAAAAAAGTCATAATTATACATGTAATTTTAATTAATATTATTAAGGCCAATTAATTCCACGCTGATATCTGTAAGGAAATATTTTGAACCATCCTCTTCCCCTTGCGCCTCCGAGGAACAATCCGCTTGTACCAGCAGAATACAATGTAGAATGTATCTTCCAAGCCTGAAACTCTGTCACTTCAGGAAGTTCGCTTAAATGACTCATTATGAAATTCTGCAACAGATAGCAGTAGTGGTCCGCCTTGTTGGTGTACATGTCATTTAGTTTCAACACATCGTCCATTCCTACAGAATCAAGAAATTCATCTCTTGACTGCACAACTCCCGCATTGTCAATCTTATAACTGAACATAAGTGTCAATTTGGCTATGACCTTATATGCAATAAACATTTGTGACTTGTCAAGGACATCCTTGTAGGTCTTGTTTTCGGGGTCATTGATGGTATTGTCTTTAACCATCTGACACAATTTATCGAGCAGTATTTCACCTATGATTTCCTGCAATTCAAAGTCCTGTACTTCTCGTATGGCGGTGGACAAGACTTTGCTGTTGGCGTTGTCGCTTATATTGGTGTTCATTCTGATAAAATCAGGTGAGCAAAGTAACACGTTATTCATATCAAATTATTTGTTTTTCTTTATTATCTTCCTGTAGGGCATCCATAGAGAAAGGAATGATGGTTATGGCATCTTTAGTGTCGAATATCTTATCAAAAGCCCTTTTTATTTTTTTCTGAATAGGCTGTATTACACTCTTGTTGAAGAGTTTGTAAGCCTGATTATATTCCTGCTCATTGAAACCAGTAGTTTTTGTAGGAATACCAAACAAGTTAGGTGTACACCTGAATGCAGTGAACAACTCCTGTTGGGTTCTTTCTGCTAAAGTATTATATTTGTCTATAAAACTATCAGCATCAATTTTAGTAACGGTTGTTTCTCCGTCCTTGTTATTGTTGAAGCAAAGCATAGGTCTTCCGCTATTCTCGACACCACAGAATTTGTCATACAGTTCCATTTCAATTTCTTCCTGTATTTCATCGGAAGGACGGCCTGAATTAAAATTAATGATATAATTACTTGAAAAAGAATTGGATATATTATTAAGATGATACTCATTCATTTTCTTTTCAATTTCGGCTGCTATAACGGCTGCACTCCACATAGGAGTAGGATAGACCTTGTTTATGTCGTTTTTCCAATAAAAAATAGTTGAAGCCTTGTCCTTGCCTTCCTTTGAGGTAAACGAGTCGTATTCAATGTATTTAACTCTTCCGTAAGACTTTTCCCAATCTTCTGCATAATACAGTTTGCTACCGTCCTTGTTTGAGCGCACTCTCTTGAAATCCAAATAATATATTTCTGCTGGTGTGCCCAATTTGTTCCTGACGATATTTAACGCAAATCCGTTGTATTTCAGGAT
>Ga0310694_10001452_pt1 | contig 26911 bp, 17 predicted proteins | sample 174DNAGHGhighgp2_FD_203884 | JGI IMG/M metagenome (GOLD analysis project Ga0310694, IMG submission 203884) | Sheep rumen microbial communities from Palmerston North, Manawatu-Wanganui, New Zealand - 1742 DNA GHGhigh gp2 (v2) (version 2) | ecosystem: Host-associated > Mammals > Digestive system...
ATGTATTGCTGTATCTTTTCGAGATGTCCGCTGGGACGCGGCACCTGTGTGAGGAGATAAAAGTTCTTCCAGATAATCTGAGGTTCAAGGTCTTTGATAAGTGTTGCCATACTTTTATGATTTTAGAATTTGAAGTTAATTTGAGGTCAAAGTTACAAATAATTTTATAATTCTTGCAAGTTTTTGAAGAAAAAGTTACTTGCAACAGCAACAAGCAAAAACTTGTCGCTCATCTTCCTGAACATATTTGCCAATAAAAGGCGACAAATACCGAGAGCCATGACAGGATGGCAACTCTTCATGGGATTACTTTCGTCTAACAGTATCATTATAAGATGATTACACGTGGCAAACAGCAGGTAGCAATGGCGCATACATGAGGCTCGGAAAACACAATATGCTGAGAAGGCCGACGCAGGCAGGAGAGAAAGGCGATGCTCCACGCTGCAAACGCCGACGCAGGCAGGAGCATTTTCCGACGCAGGCAGGAGCGTCAACCGGCGCTCACTAACACACATGAAAACCAGGTACTTAGCATCTGAACACAACAAGCCCCAACCCTTGTAGGGCTGGGGCATATATGCGCTTTCACATTCTCCTACAGAGGATAGTCCTCGAAGGCATAGAGTACAGTAGACAGGTAGCGTTCGCCGGTATCCGGCAACAGGACCACAATCCTCTTGTCCTTATTCTCGGGGCGCTTTGCCACCTCGGTAGCAGCATATAGTGCAGCACCAGCCGATATGCCCACCAGCAAGCCTTCCGACTGAGCAATCTCGCGGCCAGTTCGGATGGCATCGTCATTCTCGACATCAAACACCTCGTCAATCACACTGGCATCGTATGTTTTAGGAATGAAGCCGGCACCAATGCCCTGAATCTTGTGAGGACCACTCTGACCGCCATTCAATACCGGGCTCGACTTCGGCTCGACAGCAATCACCTTCACATTCGGGTTCTGCTCCTTCAAATACTTTCCCGTACCAGAAATCGTGCCACCTGTTCCTACACCACCAATGAAGATATCAACCTTACCATCGGTGTCGCGCCATATCTCAGGCCCAGTGGTAGCATAATGCTTGGCCGGATTGGCAGCATTCTCGAACTGCTGAAGGATGACGCTGCCAGGTATCTCGTCACGAAGAGCTTCCGCTGCGCGGATGGCACCAGGCATGCCGTCTTTGCCAGAGGTAAGGCGAACCTCAGCACCATAGGCCTTGACAAGGTTCCTTCGCTCCACGCTCATGGTCTCGGGCATGGTAAGGATAAGATGGTAACCCTTGACGGCGCTGACCAGTGCCAGCCCTACACCAGTGTTTCCGCTGGTAGGCTCGATGATAGTTGCACCAGGCTTCAGGATTCCCTTCTGCTCGGCATCCTCAATCATGGCCAGAGCAATACGATCCTTGACACTACCGCCCGGGTTAAAGAACTCTACTTTGGCAATTACCGAGGTACCCAAACCCTTTGCCTTTGAATACTTGTTGAGCTCAAGAAGTGGCGTGTTGCCGACGAGCTCAGTCAGCTGCTTTGCAATTTTACTCATAATCTTTTACCTATTATAATAATTAATAATGTGTCTTCCCATCTTGTTCAGTGTTCTATTGAATCACGGTGCAAAGGTACGGCGGTTTTCTTGCCCCTGCAATACCATGTAAGGGTTATTTGCATACCACATGTATGGTATATTCAAGAAAAAACCGTAAATTTGCGGCCAAAATCAACGGTACCCTGGCTCACATCACCGCAATCTTCGGTTTTATGCTGGCCGGCCTGGTTCTGCAGGATGTACATAATTCAGAGTTGACGAGTTGATTCTTCACTCTTCACTTCCCACGGTGCGATGGTGCTGGTTTGGATGTCTCCGTTGCGGTAGAGGATTTCCACCACCTTCTTTACGGCACATAGGTTGCAGCCGTCACAGTGATTGAACTTGTGTCTGCCGTAAATATCACCGCATGACACCGTGCCTTCCTGCTTCTGGAATGTCTCGTAAACCTCGGCAGCCATACGCAGATGGGCCTTCTTGTCACCGCAGGCATACATGCCCAGTGCCATAATGGCTCCTGTGAGCGCTCCGCAGGTACCCTCCTTGAACTCATGCCCTATGCCGCCCGAGAAGGATTCAGACATGCTTCTGAGCTGCTGTTCCGTCAGCGGTGAGCCCAGTGTGGCAGCCACGGCAGTCAGCGAAAGGGCGGCACAGCCATAGTGTTTGCCATAGCGTGCTTTCAGTTGCCGCTCCACTTCCTCCTGTAGCGAGTCAAGTGACTCATGAGTGCTTGCTGCCTGGAAGGCTGCAGGGAATGCCGCTCTCAGGGAGTCGGCATTAACCTCTGTAGCCTGCACAGCCAGCGGCGCTATGGCAAAAATTGACAAACCAGTATATACTTTCATTTCTTTGCTTCGGGGAAGGGGTTGAAGTGGCCTCGTACAATGCGGTGCTCAAAGGTCTGTGTATCCTTGAACAGGTTATACATGGGGCAAATCTTCTCAACAGCCTCAATCCACTCCTTAACGGTCTTGTCATTCTCAGGAGTCAGCGCATGCAGCGTGTAACGCACATTCTGCGGAGCAATGGACACATTCTCATAACCCTTGCGGCCAGCACGAGGATCCCATTCTGCCTGAACGGTCAGCGAGATAGAGTCCACATCCAGTCCGCGCTCGGCAGCCTGACCCAGTGAGATGTGTGTGATACAGGTACCTAAGATACCCAGCACGCCCTCTATTGAAGTCATACCCAGATTGGTACCGCCCAGATAGGCAGGATTGTCATGCAGAATCAGATACTTGTCATTCACCGTCAACTGGCGAACGCCGTTGGGGAATACCTTTACCCAGGGGCCGCGCTTTACCTCCCGAGGCTTACGGTCGGCAAAACCTTTGCTCTCCTTCTGCAGTTTCGCCCACTTAGCCTTGCTGGCCAGCTGAGCCTGACGCTTGCCGTGGATGTACTCGCGCAGGCTGGCCAGTGTCTCGCCTCCAACCTTGCGCTTGCGGGGTGAGTCCTTGCGGTCGATAATAAGCTGAGGCGTAACGGCAGCCTTCACCAGTGTGGCAACGGCAGAATTCTGCTCGGCCAGAACAGCCAGCTTCTCCAGTTCGGCATCACTGGCAGGTGAGTCAATGTACAGCGTGTATAGGAAGTTGCGGGGGTAAGCTACACGTCCTGTAGGTTCCGTGTCGGGACGGCCGTGAATCTCGATGGTCAGCGAGTCAATGTCAATGCCCAGCAGGGCAGCTTGGTTCAGGTAGCTGTCGGCCAGATCAGAGGCAAACACAGCCTGTGCCGTAGTGGGCGTATCTACTCCGGAGTCCTGACCGCCGTGTGCATAGCCGCAGTCACCGATGTAATGGAACTCGCGGATACGCAGCTCTCTGACGCCGGAACGGTTCTTAGCCGTAACATTGGCGGTAATGGTAGTAGGCTGCAACTCATCGGCAGGAATCGCGTTCCATGCCAGCAGGGCTCCCCTGCGCTCCTTCAGATGCTGGCGCAGCGAAGGCGCATTCTTTTCTAACTGGCCTTTCTTATCAGACTTGAAGATACCCAGCACGCCTTGTGCCTGTACAGTGTTTGCACTCAGTGCAACAGCTAATGTTAAAATAACAGATAATGACTTTTTCATATAATTCATAATTTTTAATTCATAATTATTACCGTTCGGGCTTACGTTAATGTCCGGCTATTTCTTACTATTCACTCTCTTCACTCTTCCCGTGATGGTCTGGGCGTTGGTTACCAAGTTGTAGATGGGGCAGCCCCGTTCGGTATCCTCCACCAGCTTTTGGATGGTAGCCTCGTCACGCGGACTGCTGATGTGTACCTGCATCTGAATATCGGTGGGGTAGAGCGGTGTCTGCTCAAATCCTTTCCTTCCGGCACGGGGGTCCAGCTGGGCTGTGAGTGACACCTTCAGCGTATCCATGGGGATGCGGTTACGGGCTGCCGTACCTTCTGCCACATGCGTGAAGCAGGAACCTAACAGGCCTATCTGGCTTTCCACAGCAGTTGGGCCCAGGTCATTTCCGCCCAGGAACTGCGGGTGATCCTGAATAACGCGGTGATGTCTTACCTGCAGGACTACAGCTCCCGAACTGGGGTTGATGAAGGCCGAAGGGCCGTCAGGATCCAGATAGCTGTCCGTCTTGAACGGGGTAAACTCATTAGCCCTTGAGTAGGGATAGTCATAGGCATATCCGCCGAACTTGGAGCGGTCAGGGCGCTGTCCGCTCTCGCGCAGCTGCCTGTTGGCCTCACCCTTGCGGGTCTCCCATTCTATGAACTCGCGCAGTCCCGGCTGGTAGGTAGGCGGAAGCACCAGTTCCTCGTCGCTATGGCTGTACTTGACGATGGTGTTCACCTGGTGGGCCCGGATGGAGAACTGGTACAGGGGCGAGTTCTGCTCTGCCAGCAAGCGCAGGCTCTCCAACTTCTCGTCCGAGGCGGGCGAGTCAATGAATATGGTATAGTCAATGCCCCAGTCATGAATGCTCTGCTTTGTCTGCTTCACATTAATGGCCAGTGAGTCTATGGCAATACCCTTCAGAGCAGCCTGTGTAACATAGCTGTCAATAAGGTCGCCCGCAATGGCGGCTATCACATGATCCGGAGTTCCTATACCCAAGTCAAATCCGCCGTTGTTGTAACCGCTGTCATTCAGATACTGGTGTTCGCGTATAATCACGTGGCGTGTGCCGGCACGCTGCTCGGCTGTGGCAAACGCCTTGATGGTAATGGGTTGTAACGCATCGGTTGGGATGGCGCGGAATGTCTTCACCGCCTTCTTTCTCCTGCTCAGGAGGTCCCGGAAGTCCGGAGCGGACTTCACTGCCTTACGGAAGTAGGCGGCATCCGTAATGGCCCGGTTCAGTCGCTGGTCATTCTGCTGTGCCAGCGCCACCGTCTGTGTGGTTATGGCCAGTGCGGCCAAAAGATGATATCTGTATTTCATAATTCTTTTTTTGGGGGGCAAGGAGCAAGAGGATAGTAACCCCATTAAGCTACTAAGCCCATTAAGCCCATTAACCTTGTCAACTGTCAACTGTCAACTGTCAACTAACGCCTTACTCCCTTCCCTTATACGGGTTCTCGGTAATTTCGCTGCCGTCATAGCCGTAGTTCTGCCACAGGTTGGGATTTACCTCGCGCTGGGGCTGTGGGATGGGGTAGCGGTAATGCTTAAAGCTGATGTTCTGCTTCTTGTAATCGGGATAGTCCGTTGCCAACTTACTGTTCCTGATGGTCTTTACCAGAATCTTCCAGCGTTTCAAGTCCAGCAGGTGCTTCTGCTCCAGGGCAAACTCCCAGGAGCGTTCCTGAATGATGGCATCCTTAAAGCCCTCGTAATCCAGTCCGGCAGCCAGGTCATGTGCCTGAGCGTCAGTGCTGTTGATGTCCTCGCGGAAGGCACGGCGGCGTACCTTGTTGAAGGCATCGTAGGCCTGCTGGTTGGGCTGACGGTCACGCTCGTTGATAGCCTCGGCCAGTACCAGATATACCTCGGCCAGACGGATAACCTGACGGTTCATGGCGCGGTCGGCAGCGCTGGTCTCGGGTGAGTCATGATCTATGTACTTGTTGTAGCGTGAGTAACCGGCCTCCTTGATACCGTCACCGTCCGCATCATAGTAGAAGTGGAAGTAGCTCTGGGTAGAGGGGCGCCACAGTGAGTCGGCAAAGGAAACATCCTTACGCTGGTCGCCCGGCAGATAAGAATTCTCAACTGTATTGTCCGGGCCCGGTGCAATGTGGGGCAGCGCTACGCTGTAGGAGGTGGAGAAGGAGCAGTGGCACAGGTGGTTGTTACCGGATGCATCGCCGTCACGGGTACTGGAACCCAGGTAGAACTGGATGGCGAAGATGCTCTCCTTACCGTTACGGTTCTGGTTGTTCCAGTTATCATAGAAGTTCTCCTCCAGCGCATACTGGTTAGAGTCGATAACCTTCTGGGCATACTGTGCAGCCTTGCCGAAGTACTCGCTTCTCTGCTCATCCGTCAGGTTGTCATCTACCTGCGCCCAGGTCAGATACACCTTGGCCAGTGCGGCATTGGCAGCTCCGCGGGTGGCACGGCCCAGGTCACCCTGACCGTACTCGCTTACCTCGGGCAGCTTGTCGGCAGCGTCCGTCAGGTCATTCACAATCTGCTGGTACACTTCAGTCTCCGAGTTGCGTACGGCATTCACACCGCCCTTGGTGCTTGTGACAATGGGTACAGGGCCCCACAACTGTACAGCGTAGTTCAGATAGTAGGCACGCAGGAACTTAGCCTCACCTATCACCTGCCGGGCAATCTTCTCCGAAACACCGGCAGGACGGGCCTCCAGTTTCTCTATCACATCATTTGCACGTGCTGTGGATGTATATATGGCCTGCCACAGTTTGGTGATGTATGAGTTGCTGCCGTCCCATGCCAGCAGGCCTAACATACCGCCGCCACCGTTGGGGTTCTCGCCGGATACGGTAGTCTCCGTAGGCAGGTCTATCAGGTACATATACGTAGTAGCCAGTTCAATGTCAGATGCATATACCGCGTTTACCAATGCCTTGGCATCGGCATCACTCTGTGGCAGGTTACTCTCGGCCAGCTCGCTCAGGTTACCCTGGTCCAGTGATTCGCAAGCTGTAAAAGCAGAGGCAGTAAGTCCTAACGCTAAGGTTATGGCTGTATTATATAGGGTTATTTTCTTCATAATGCTAAGTCTTAATCGTTTTTTCCTGATGTTTAATATGAAATCTTGGTTCCGAAGGTGAAGGTACGGGCGGCAGGATAGACACCATTGTCAGTGTAGCCGCTGTATTCGGGATCGTAACCGCTGTAGCTGGTGATAGTCAGCAGGTTCTGGGCCGAAGCGTACAGGTAAATACCCAGCTTCTTGTTGTTCTTCAGCTTAGGCTGCAGTGTGTAACCCAGTTGCAGGTTCTTCAGTCTCAGGTAGCTGGCACCCTCTATGTAACGGCTGTCCAGGTACAGGGCAGTAGAGCTGCCTACGTAGGCGCGGGGTACATCCGTATTGGTATTGGTGGGAGTCCAGCGATCCAGCAGACGTACAGAGCCGTTGTAGCTGATGTTAGGAGTCTCCAGGGCCTGCTGCAGGCGGTTGTACAGCTGATTGCCGTATGAACCCTGGAAGTTGAAGCTCAGATCCCATTTTTTGTAGCGCAATTGCGACGCAAAGCCGTAGGTGAACTTAGGCTGTATGGAACCCAGTACCACGCGGTCGTTCTCCTGATCCACCACGCCGTCGCCGTTCTGGTCCACCCATTTAGCATCACCATACTCAATGGCAGGTTTTGACGAAGAAGCTGGCACCTTGCTCAGGTCATCACCCTGCTGTACTACGCCGTCATATTGCCAGCCGTAGTAAGTACCTAGGGCTTCACCCACGCGGATGATAGTGTTTCCACTTATAATCTCGTTTTGCGAACCGCCCAGACTGGTAACTTTATTCTTATTGTGAGCTATATTGGCAGAGACATTCCATGAGAAGTCTTTCTTCTGGTAGATTGAGGCGTTCACGGCAAACTCCACACCCTCGTTTGTTACGTTACCGATGTTAGAGAGCTGTGTGCTGAAACCTGTTGTCTGCTCCACGGGAATCTCCAGCAGCAGGTCTGATGTCTTCTTGCGATAGTAATCGAAGACAAAGCCCACACGGCCCTTTAGAATATTCAGGTCGAAGCCCAGGTTATAGGATGTAGTGCTTTCCCACTTCAGGTCATCGTTGCCCAGGCTGGAGCGGTAGTAACCGATGTTCTTTGTTCCGCCGAAGAAGTAGTGAGTGGCAGCATAGGTTGACAGGAAGCGGTAGTCGCCAATCTCCTGGTTACCCACTGTACCGATGCTGGCACGCAGCTTCAGGTCTTCTATCCACTTGGCGCCCTTCAGCCATTTCTCCTCATTCACGTTCCATGAGGCACCCAGTGAGGGGAACCATCCCCATTTGTTGTTCTTTGCGAAACGACTGGAACCGTCAGCTCGCAGTGTGGCTGTCAGGTGATAACGGTCGAGCAACGAGTAGTTGATACGTCCGATGCCAGAGTACAGTACCGAGTTAAGAAAACGCGACTCGGTTGCCACGTACTGCGAGCCTGACTGCAGGCTTTGGAAACCTAGGTTCTCGTTGGCATAGTAGGCGGTAGAGGCTAACAGGCGTTCGTTCTTCTCCTGCTGGTAGGTGTAGCCACCCAATATTTCTAACTCGTGTATGCCAAACTTTTTGTTCCAAGTAAGCGTAGCCTCGAACTGGTCGCTCTCAGACCGTTTGGAGCCTATGGCACCATAGCCGTCAGAGTTGAAACCTATCTGTGTATATTCACCGCCGAAGATGTTCTGGCGTGTGTTGATAATGTTTACCGAACCCTGTGTGCGGAAGGTCAGGCCGGGAATGATGTCCCATGATAGGAAACCAGATACCAGCACATTGTCGCTCTTGGTCTCGGCAGATACGTCCACTAGATCGGCAATGGGGTTGATGGTGTGCTCGTTGCGTACGAAGTCACCCGACTCGAAGGGATTCTCGTAGTTCCATGTTCCGTCCGGTCTGTAGATAGCCACGGCGGGTGAAGAGCGCAGTGCCTTGTCCAGCAAGCCGTTGAAGTTGCCTGCCATACCTCGCAGGCCCTGCTGACCGTCACGTATCGTCTTTGAGACGTTAGCCTTTACACCCACCGTCACACCTTTGAACAGGTCACGTTCATAGTTAAAACGTCCGCCAAAGCGGCTGAAGTCCGTACCCTTGATAATACCGTCCTGATAGATGTAGTTACCTGAAATCAGGAAGCGCTCCTTGTCCGATCCGCCGCTGACTGACAACTGATGCTGCTGTGTCAGCGCTGTGTGGAACAACTCGCTCTGCCAGTCATAGCCCTTACCCCATGCTGCCACAGTCTCGGGCGTTACGCCAGTAGCCGTCTTCTGTGCATCGGTAGCTAACTCCAGGTACAGGTCACCCCACTGCTGCGCATCCAGCAAATCCAGCTTCTTGCGTACGTTGGATACACCCAGTGAGAATCCGTAGTCCACCTTTAGCTTACCCTTTTTACCGTTCTTGGTAGTAACGATAATCACCCCGTTGGCACCGCGTGAACCGTAGATGGCCGAGGCTGAAACATCCTTCAGTACCTCAATGGACTCAATGTCTGAGGGATTGATAGAGGCCAGCGGGTTGAAGTTGCTGCCAGCATAGGAATTGCCCGTCGTTGTAGCATCGCTGGTATTGTATATCAGCACACCGTCTATCACGTACAAGGGTTCGTTACCGCCGTTGATAGAGTTGCCGCCACGGATGCGGATGTTCAGAGCCGAGCCCGGCTGACCGGATGATGAGGTAGCATCCAGACCGGCTACTGCACCGCCCAATATATTATCGAACGAAGTAGAGGTCTGCAACAGCGCATCATTCTTGACTGTAGTAACAGCACCTGTCAGCGCCTTGCGTTTCTGTGTACCGTAGGCTACCACAACAACCTCCCCCATTTTGTTGGCATTATCCACCAGGGCAATCTCCACAGGCTCCTCAAAGTCATAGACATCCACGTCTTGTTCGCGATAGCCTATGTACTTTACTTTTAGCGTCAGTGGTGCTTCTGCATTGCTCTCAATAAGGAAGTTCCCGTTCAGGTCGGTTACGACACCTTCCAACTTGGTCGATTTGATGCTGACTGTAGCTCCTATCAGCGGCTCGCCTGTGCGAGCATCTACTACATGTCCTTTTATCTGGTTTTGGGCTAAGGCCAATAAGGGGCTGATCGCAACGAATGTTGCAATAAATAATCTTTTTACCATAAGTATTAAAGTTTTTTGTTTAGCGGTTAGCGGTTGTTTCGGTTATCGTTAATAACCTGAAACCTATTGTTTGTCGTTTCCGTTAACGTTTCCGTGTTGCCCCCAAAGGGGGGCAATCTTTTTATTTCAGATTCAACAATCCGTATTGATGATTATACTTGGTTCCGGTTGATACAACCCAAATGAGGAAGCGGGTTACTTCTTCATCGGCATTCTTGTAGCGAACACCAATCTTCTGCGTGGGAACTTCCTGGACCTTACCATGCTCCAAGGTATCTATGATATCGTCAAGGGATCCTTTGTCCGAGAAACTTTCCTCCAGATTCTTCTTCAGGTCGAGTCCGATAATAGTTAATTCGCCTTTCACGTGCCGGCTCCCAAGATCGAAGATGTTTGGCAAGGCATTGAACGATACCCCAAGCGGATCTTTTGCGAGAGCGGTGTTCAGAAAAAGGTCGTCGCCAGAAATGCGCTTGCCGCGGAAGTTCGTACTTTCTTCACCAAAATTTTGTGCAAACGAAGCACCTACAGACATCGCATTGCTGCCGCTGTAAATAACCAGTTTTTCGAATTGTTTGATTTTCTTTACGTCCTCGTCGAAATCTTCGTTCAGGAAGTAAAGTTGCTTTAGTTTCTTCGAGTTCAGATGCTTACCCTCCAGTACTTTCGCAGCCTCGCTGCCACTGGCTGTTATGGGTAGGACGGCGAACTCGCCAAAATAAATGATATTGTTGTTGTTTTCTTCTTCTATCGAATCCTTACTGTTGAAAACAACGTTCAGTTCTATGTTATCCTGATTTTGATTGCCCTTAGCTATCTGGAACTCAACCCCTGACTGTGTCTTGGCATATTCTGTAATCCACTTTTCCACCAGCGGGCGGGCAAATCGGGGTGCTTTTACATAATGCACGTTGCTCACGCTGGGCGCCTCTGCGGGGTTGTTGCTACTCTCAGCCCAAATATTGCTGGTGTGGATGCTCAATATAAATATTGTTGCTAATGTTATTCTTCTCATAATGTTTCCTTTTAACTTTTTCTATACCTATTATATTATAAACTCTCCCATTCTTTGCTGTCATCATCATAGTACAACAACAGCCTTGCATTCGCATTCGTTTCATTGTTTTCATTATTTTAATTATTATTGTTTTACTTTCTTTCGTTTTTCGTTTTCGTTTTTCGTTTTCGTTGAACGACGCTGCAAAGGTACGGCAATTCCTGCATCCCCACAATCCCCCCTATGTGTCATTTTGCATACCACATGTATGGTATATCCCATAAAAGCCTTAGTTTAAGTCAGAAATGCCGTTCCACCAAAGTACGAAACTCGCATGAAAAACACCTCCTCATATATAAAACTCCGACGAATCTATAAGGCCGGCACGGAGGGCGTATTTCGTTACTTCGTGGGCAGTGTTGACATTCAGTTTACGGAAGATGTTCTTGCGATGCGTGGTGATGGTGTGGATGCTGGAGAATCGCTCGGCGGCAATCTCCTTGGTGGTCTTGCCCTGGGCTATGGCGCGTACAATCTCTACCTCGGTAGCTGTCAGGAGGTCGGGCTTCTCTTCTTCCTGCTGCTGACTGATAATGGCTTCCAATGCTCGTTGGCAGATATAACGCTCATGCTGAGCCGCAGCTATTAAGGCCCGACGGAATTCGCCCAGAGAACCGTCTTTGAAGACGATGCTGAACTGATGGGATGAATATGTCACCCGACGCAGAAACTGGGGCGTGAGCTCATCGCTCAGTAATATCCATTGCGATTGCGAGAAGCGTTCAGCAACTATAAGGAGTTGGTCTTCGTCGGCGAAATCGAAAAGGGCGTAATCCAGTAGAACTATGGCACTGGTGTGTTCTGCAAGCAGATTCACCAACGCTGTTCTGTTCCAGGCATAAAACAGATGCTGTTCCTTGTCCTCGGAGATAAGATGCTCCAGGGCATAACGTGTAAGTTCCTGATTGTCGGCTATGATATAATCTTTCATCTGAGGATAGGTTTTGACAGGGTGCAAAAATACGCTTTTTAACGTAATCTGCCAAATCTTTGGGATGGATTTGGCAGATTACGTTACAGTTTACAGTTGAGAGTTCAGAGTCAGTGGCGGTTGGACTGCCTCTAAACTTTAAACCCAGAACTCTCAACTTTAAATTTGATCCAGTGCCTGTGAAAGGTCATCCAGAATATCATCGATGTGCTCTGTACCGATGCTCAGACGGACGGTACTGGGCGTGATGTGCTGTTCGGCCAGTTCCTGCTCGCTCAACTGTGAGTGAGTGGTGGTGTAGGGATGGATTACCAGACTCTTTACGTCGGCTACGTTGGCCAGCAGCGAGAATATCTGCAACGCATCGATGAACTTCCAAGCCTCTTCCTGACCGCCTTTCACTTCGAAAGTAAAGATTGAACCGCCTCCATTAGGGAAGTACTTCTGGTAAAGTGCGTGGTCGTGATGGCTCTCAAGAGCAGGATGATGAACGGCTGCCACCTTGGGATGATTTTTCAGGAACTCGACTACTTTCAAGGCATTGCTTACATGGCGTTCCACGCGTAGGCTGAGCGTCTCTACACCCTGCAGCAAGATGAAGGCGTTGAAGGGCGATATGGCTGCACCGGTATCACGCAGGATGACGGCACGGATGCGTGTAACGTAAGCTGCTGCGCCTACGGCATCGGCAAACACTATGCCATGATAGCTGGGATCGGGCTTAGCGAGTGTGGAGAATTTGTCGGGGTTGGCTTTCCAGTCGAACTTACCTCCGTCGACGATGACGCCACCCAGAGATGTTCCGTGACCACCGAGGAACTTTGTTGCGGAGTGTACTACGATGTCTGCCCCATGCTCCAGTGGACGAATCAGGTAAGGCGTGCCAAAGGTGTTGTCGACGATGAAGGGGATGCCATGCTTGTGGGCTACGGCAGCTACGCCTTCCAGGTCGAGCACATCGGAATTGGGATTGCCGAACGTCTCTGCATAAACGACTTTGGTGTTGGGCTTGATAGCGGCATCGAGGGCACGGAGGTCGTTCACATTGATTATTGTATTGGTGATGCCTTGTGTCGCCAGTGTGTGCGTAATCAGATTATATGAGCCGCCATAGAGGTTGTCTGCTGCTACGATATGGTCGCCTGCCTGAACGATATTCTGCAGGGCATAGGTGATGGCGGCAGCACCTGATGCAACAGCCAAGCCAGCCACGCCACCTTCGAGGGCTGCCACTCGGTCTTCAAACACGCCTTGGGTTGAGTTGGTCAGTCGGCCATAAATATTTCCTGCATCGCGGAGGCCAAAACGGTCTGCTGCATGCTGTGAGTTGTGGAACACATAGGAGGTTGTTTGATAAATGGGCACTGCACGGGCATCGGTAGCGGGGTCTGCCTGTTCTTGTCCGACATGGAGTTGCAATGTCTCAAAACGGTAATTCTTCTTTGTACTCATGGCTCTTTCATTTTATAATTAATATTGTAATGCTATTTTCTTTCAGTATGAACTTACTTTTTTCTGTATTTGGTAACTTCCTCCCGTCTAAGTACTGACTGCCGACATCTGCGAGGAAGGTTTTCGCCTGCAAAGGTACGACAATATGAACATATGTTCCAAATTTCTTGCGTAATTCGGAAGTTTTCACTAAATTTGCACCTGAAAAATAGAATTCTTCCGTATGAGAGGCTCTAGCCCTCCTTTGACAGAATATTATTCCGCATTCTAAAGCATGCACATCATCAAGCCAATAGAATATGACTGAAAAACTAGACAAAATCGACCTGCAGATATTAAAAACGCTACAAAAAAACGCCAAATTAACCACAAAAGAGTTGGCCGAAGCCGTTCATTTGACTCCAACGCCTGTTTTTGAGAGGCAGAAACGGCTTGAGAAGAAAGGCTACATCAAAAAGTATATAGCTGTTCTCGACCCTGAGAAACTGGACTTGGGTTTGCAGGTCTTCTGCAAGGTGAAGTTAGTGCAGATTAATCATGAGATTGCCGACAACTTCGTAAGGCAAATACAGCGCATACCGGAAGTGACAGAATGCTATAATACAAGTGGCGCATATGACTATTTATTAAAGGTACGCGCGCGCGATATGAAGCAGTACCAGCAGTTCATCCTCAACAAACTTGGCGATATCGACAATGTAGGCTCCATTGAAAGCACTTTCGTGATGAGCGAAGTGAAGCAAAGCTATGGCATCAGCATATAATGACGCTTGGAGTTGCGCGGCTCGGCAAGGCTTAGAACACGGCTCGGCAACACGACCTTGCTTCTCGTAGTCGCTACATATTGATAATCAAAGCATTATGCGGGAGAATATAATCAGGAAAGCCGACTCGAAAAACGCAGCACGCTGCATGGCCAAACACAGGCAGGAGGAAACGCCGACGCAGCACGCTGCAAACGCCGACGCAGCACGCTGCAAAAGGCGACGCAGGCAGGAGCGTAGAACAGCCCCACTCGCATCGTCGTCAAGCGAAGCACAAGGCTCTGATACACAGTACGTTTGGCATTTTGCCATAGCTAAGCCGTTTTTTACAGACAGAACCCAATTCAATTTATGGCGCTATACATCTCAACCACTTGTAGCCCGAATTATGTCAGGCGCTTTTGCATGATTAATCACAAACAATAGGCAATTAACACACGATGAACATCCTTTCCGACCTGAAGGAACTGCTCTTTCCGAGGCTGTGCCCAGTCTGCGGACAACTGCTAATGAGGAGCGAAGACGTGATGTGCGCCTTCTGCGCAGTCGGACTGCCGCGATACAGAATTGGCAACGACAGCAACTACGACAAAAAGCTACATGACAACGCATTACTGCGAGCCATATGGGACAGAGCTGATGTACGACGCGCCACAACATTCCTTTCCTACAACCACTTCTCTCCATACCACAACCTGATTATCGAATTAAAATACCACGGGAAAAGCGACCTCGCATTCAAGTTGGGCAGTTGGGCAGCAATGGAGGCACAAAGACAAGGGTTCTGGGAAGGCATCGACGCACTCGTTCCCGTTCCACTAACGCGTTGGCGACGCTTCAGACGAGGATATAACCAAGCCGAAATGCTGGCAAAAGGAATGGCGGACGTCACAGGGCTGCCAGTACTGAACCTCGTCAAACGCACAAAGAACCGCCCATCACAAACACAATTCAAGGGCAAGGCTCGCATCAAAAACGCAGAAGGCATCTACAAGGCAACCATCCCCGACGAATGGCGCGGCAAACGGCTCGTCATCGTGGACGACGTGATGACCACTGGCTCCACACTTGCCAACTGCGCCCTCGCCCTCCAAATTGCAGATAAAAATGCAGAAATATGCATATTTCCGCTATGTTATGCAGGATAATGTGACAAAAAGAGACTTTTTCCAAACTTTATCTTTCAAAAAGTTGCAGGATTGTAGTTTTCGATGTACTTTTGCACTCGGATAACGAAACAACCAACCAAATTATTCATTATTTATGGACGCAAAGAAAGTCTTGGAAGATCTGAAAAGACGCTTCCCCAACGAACCTGAGTATCATCAGGCAGTAGAAGAGGTGCTGGGCACAATCGAAGAAGAGTACAACAAGCACCCTGAATTCGACAAAGTAAATCTCATTGAACGCCTCTGCATCCCCGATCGCGTATATCAGTTCCGTGTGACTTGGATGGACGACAAGGGTCAGATTCAGACCAACATGGGTTATCGCATCCAGCACAACAACGCCATAGGCCCCTACAAAGGCGGCATCCGATTCCACAAAAGCGTTAATCTCGGCATCCTGAAGTTCCTCGCATTCGAGCAGACCTTCAAGAACTCTCTGACCACCCTGCCTATGGGTGGCGGCAAGGGCGGCTCTGACTTCAGCCCCCGCGGCAAGAGCAATGCCGAAGTAATGCGTTTCTGCCAGGCCTTCATGCTGGAGCTGACACGTCACATCGGTCCCGACACAGACGTTCCCGCTGGCGACATCGGCGTTGGCGGCCGTGAGGTAGGCTACATGTTCGGCATGTACAAGAAACTCACTCGCGAGTACAGCGGCGTGCTGACTGGCAAGGGCTTGGAGTTCGGCGGCTCACTGATTCGTCCCGAGGCAACTGGCTACGGCACCGTTTATTTCCTCCGTGCAATGCTGAAGACAAAGGGCGACACCATCGAAGGGAAGAAAGTGCTCATCTCCGGTGCCGGTAATGTAGCTCAGTATGCTGCCGAAAAGGTATTGCAGTTAGGCGGCAAGGTAATGACAATGAGTGACTCTGACGGATACATCTACGACCCCGATGGCATCGACCGCGCTAAGCTCGATTACATCATGGAGCTGAAGCAGGTTTATCGTGGCCGCATCAAGGAATATGTCGATAAGTATCCAACAGCAAAATATGTAGGCGACGGCGCTAAGCCCTGGTTCGAGAAGGCCGACATCGCTCTGCCTTGCGCCACTCAGAACGAGCTGAACGAAGAACAGGCAAAAGCCTTGGTCGCAAACGGCGTGATTGCTGTCGCAGAAGGCGCCAACATGCCCTCTACCCCGGGCGCCATTAAGGTCTTCCAGGATGCAAAGATACTCTATTCTCCCGGCAAGGCATCAAATGCTGGTGGTGTCAGCGTATCAGGCCTCGAAATGTCCCAGAACTCAGAGCGTCTCAGCTGGAGCGCAGAAGAGGTAGATGCCAAGCTGCTCTGGATCATGGAGAACATCCACGAGAACTGCGTGAAGTACGGCACACAGCCCGACGGCTATGTCAACTATGTGAAAGGCGCAAATGTGGCCGGCTTCATGAAGGTTGCCAAAGCCATGATGGCACAGGGAATCGTATAAGGCCCCCCAACCCTTCGGGTCCTCCGTCGCGACTGGGTAGTCGCTCCCCTTTGTGGGGCCGCAATGACATTCAGTCATTGCTCTAAAGACCCCAGTCGCCCCAAAGGGAGACTTACTAACCAGACAACAAGAAAGCCCCCACATCGTGGAGGCTTTCATTTTTTCTCCCCTTTGGGGGAGTTAGAGGGGGGCCTTTTTTCGTACCCATCCGTCTTTGCCTATCTCGAGGCGGAAAAGGACGGCTTTGCGACCTTCTTTGTAGCGGCCAACATAATAGGCATGACAGAGGTAGTACATCTCACCTTTTGGCGTCCTGACCATAGTGCCGTGACCGCAGCTCTGCATGTCTCCTTGCCCTTCCAGGATAGGATTACCTTCGTACTTCTCCCAAGGACCTTCTATGCTATGGCTGCGAGCCACGCTGACCGCATAGTCACTCTTTGGCGAACAGCAATCGCGAATGCTGTAGAGGATGTACCACCACTCGCCTTGACGGAAGACACATTGCCCTTCCATCCCTTGACGCTCATCATCGCGAAGCAACATAAAAGGTTCGCCTTCAAGGTTCAAACCATCCGCCGAAAGGCGCTGGCAAAGCAATTCTATAGGGCGCTTGCTGGGATCGAGACCATAGGCTTTCCAGGTGATGTAGAGCTGCCCTTTATCGCGAAAGACAAAGGCATCGATGGCCTCGTTGGTGGTGCGGACAAGGGCGCCGTAGTCGTGGAACTTACCTTCTGGTCCGTCAGCCATCGCCACGCCAATGCAACTCGTGCTGTCACTCTTCTGGCGAGCCGTATAGTAGCACATCGTTCGGCCATTGAGGTCGAAGAGTTCGGGAGCCCAGAAACTGCCGCAAGTCCAGGCTGGCCACTCGTCGAAGATGTAGCCCATTGGCTCCCAAGTCAGCAAGTCCTTTGAGCGATAGCGCTGATAGGCCTGTGGTTTGTTCCCCGATGTGGCGGCCGCATAATAGGTGTCGCCAACACGAATGACCGAAGGGTCGGGAGCATCGGCATCGATTATGGGATTCTTTATCTCTTCAATAGCTTCACGAGAAAAAGGACTGGCCGGGCATGGCAAACCGATAAGCAACAGCAATGTAAAGAAAAGGAGGGGGAGTTGTCTCATTGTATTGTGTTTGGTGTTATTCTTTGTGCAAAGATAGGAAAAACATTGGACATCGAACATTAACATCGAACATTTTTCGTATCTTTGCACAAAATTAAACGTTATGTCGCAGCATCTCGCTCTCATTGCCTTCATAATGGTGTCGTTTCAGGCCTTTGCAATTGACACGCAGGTGCCCGCCCTACATTGGATATTGCCAACCACCCTTGAAGGTATCCGCCAGCAAGCCTCTAAACTAAAGATAGAGGAAGAGCCGATGCCTGTTTCCATCATGTGCCAAAGTGTGCATCATGAGATGCCTGTCCAAAGGGAGGCGGTCGGCATGACGAAGCCCGACAGGTATTGGACGGTGAAGCGCGACATGACTCTTGCCTGTGTACCCTACCTTACGCTTGGCTTTGCGCTTCACGCCATCAAACGGGACATTCGAAAAGTCAACACAGACATCAATGGAGGTTTTCGCAACAGGGCTGACGATTACATTCAATACGCACCGCTACTGTTTACCTGGGGTTTGAAGGCAACGGGATATGAAGGGCGCTCTCAATGGGGGCGGCTGCTGACCAGCAATGCTCTATCGGCTATCATTATGGCGGGTTTGGTAAACAGCATCAAATACTCTGTGGCAGAGGTGCGGCCTGATGGTTCCACCGCTAACTCTTTTCCTTCCGGGCATACCGCGACGGCTTTCATGGCTGCCACAATTCTGCATAAGGAATATGGCTTGACGCGCAGCCTTTGGTACAGTGTGGGCGGCTATACTGTTGCGACGAGTATTGGTATTTTCCGCGTGATGAACAATCGGCATTGGGTAAGCGATGTCATGATGGGGGCTGGCATCGGCATTCTCTCGACGGAGCTGGGCTATGCGCTTTCCGACCTCATCTTCAAGGATAAATACACCCTGCGTCGTGAGATGGAAAACCTGAACGACATCAGAGAGCATCCTTCATTCTTTTCCTTGCAAGCCGGTGCAGGCATCATGATTGGCCACTACGGCATACCTAATGAAATTGTGGCTGCGGGAGGGCCGAACAGCCTCAAGCAAGGCATCAGTTCCGTAATTGCAGCAGAAGCAGCCTACTTCCTTAACCCCTATCTTGGCTTTGGTTTGAGGGCTCGCATCAACAGCACGGCCATCACCCCTCGCTGGAAAGGAAGGGAAGAGATATGGAACTCCGGCGTGCTTCATTATAATCCTACTGTCAATCAATACGAGCATCCCAACCCGTATGATGCGAGTTACAGGCACAGCACAAGCACACATAAAGACCAGCTCTCAAGTTTCGACATCATGGGTGGAATCTACGGGCAATTGCCTTTGAACAAGAGGATGAGCTTGGGCGCGAAGCTGCTTTTTGGCCGCCGCAAGTTGGGCCATGTCTGGTTCTTTGCAGACAAATCGGGTAACGACGATGATTTCGAGGCTTACGCAGAGAATTGGGCAGACGAAATGTTGAGCAAGAAGAATGACATCAACACCTTCGACCGCATACAGGGGGTTAATATCGACGGCAAAGGGAGCTTCATCTTTGGCACGGGCTTTTGCTTCTCATATGCGTTGAAACACAATATCGTGTGGCGTGTTGGCTTGGACTACGACTTCTCCCACGTCCGGTATGAGTACGACTTCCTGAATATCAGTCTTGTAGAAGAAGTCAACAAGATGCTATCCGGCGCCACGAACGCCACCATTCAGGAGGGAACGACTGGCAGTTTCCGGCGTTCTATGCATCAACTTACGCCAAGCTTCGGCATATGCTTCAGCTTTTGACCTTAATATGACTCTGCTTCGCTCGGGAAATCCTTTGCTTTGACGTCGGTAATGTACTGACCTACGGCATCCGTGATGACAGTTGAGAGGTCGGCATAACGGCGAAGGAACTTGGGGGAAAAGCCTTTGGTCATTCCCAACATATCGTGTACGACAAGAACCTGCCCATCAGCCTGACCTGCTCCGATGCCGATGATGGGCACCTTGACCTGCTCGCAGACTTTTCTGGTCAAAGCTGCCGGAATCTTTTCCAGCACGATGGCAAAGCAGCCCAAATCGCTAAGCAGTTTGGCATCGCTAAGCAGTTTCTCGGCCTCTGCATCTTCCTTTGCACGAACGGCATAGGTGCCGAACTTGTTGATGCTTTGAGGTGTCAGCCCGAGGTGCCCCATTACGGGTATTCCTGCATCCAGAATGGCACGAATGGTGTCCTGTATCTCAACGCCTCCTTCCAGCTTCAAGGCATCGCAACCACTCTCTTGCATGATGCGAATGGCATTCTTAACACCTTCTGTTGCATTCACTTGATAGGTGCCAAATGGCATATCGCAGACAACGAGGGCACGCTTTACGCCTCGAACCACGCTGCGAGCATGATATATCATCTGGTCGAGCGTGATGGGGAGCGTTGTCATGTTGCCGGCCATCACATTGCTTGCGCTGTCGCCCACAAGGATGATGTCTATCCCTGCTCCATCCACAAGCTGAGCCATTGTATAATCATAGGACGTGAGCATGGCTATCTGCTGTCCCTGTTCTTTCATTTCAATAAGGCGGTGAGTTGTCACCTTTCTCGTATCGCTAACTAAATAACCACCCATGGCAATCTGCTGTTTTTTGACGATTTACTGTTTACAATTCAGTTACTATTTGACGCACCTTCTGCGTAAAACGCTGCAAAGGTACAACATTCCTTTGAAATGAGAGCAACAATATTGTGTATTTTTCAAAAAAAGAGAGGCGGCAATTGAGTCAGTCCTTTCAGCACGCTGAAAAGCCTTACCTGACGGGGGATGCGAGTTGACTTGGCGTGTCAGGTTTATTGCACGGTCGCGAACATGCAATTGCATCATCGCGAACGTGCAATTGCACGAAGGCGATCGTGCAATGAATGCTCCCTGCTGCGTTGAGCAGACCAGCATGCTTTTCGGTGTGTCTGTCTGTATGTGTGTGCCTTATCTATGTGCCTTGAAGTTGGTGATACGGCTGCGGAAGTTGCCCGTTTCTTGCAGGGGGAAGACGAGAGTGCGCATGACTTTGTAGCTGCCTTTGCCGTTATTCTTCCATTGCATATCGGGGTTGAGACGCTCCACAAGCTTGTTGTCGGCATAGAGCGATATGCCTTGGTTGTCGCCTTCGAGCCGCAGCGTCTCGCGTCTGCCCGCTTTGCCTTTGTACTTGAACTGGAAGAGATAACCGTCGCGGCTGAAGCCGAGCATTCCCTTCACCGGGTCGGAGAGATAGAATGTACTGCGAGGACTTGTGCAAAGGACTGTGCCAAGCTTTTCGTCTGCCCAGTCGATAGTGAATTCGACGGTGTAAGGGTAGCCAATCTGAGCGACCCTCCACCCCTCCTTAGGGGGAGCAATGATGGTGGCATTGGGCTTCAAGTCGATGTGATTGACCATGCTCTTGCGGCCAATCTCGTCGGCAAGTGGTCCGTCTCCAAGCAGACTTGCAAAGTTCGTCCACTTTTCCCAGGCCACATCAGTACTGTCGGCATTGGCATGCCAGCACTTCTCGCTGATGACCTGCATGGCAGGCAGGATGCGGTCGTGGCAATCGCCTACGGAGATGCCGTTCTTTATGATGTCGTTCCAAACAGCAAACATTCCTCCATCGATGAGCGGGTCTTGGTGCTGAAAACGCTCTTTGCCTATCAGCGCCGGCTCCCAATGCTGATAGAGATGCTGTATGTTGAGGTAGTTATAATAGTATCCAGCCTCAGGAACAATATAGACAAGACCGTCAGGAATGGAAATCATGTGGAAGCCCTGCCTGTGCATGTCTCTCGGTTCAGCAAAGCCATTATACCACAAGCTCATCATCACGCCGTCGGAAGGAACAGGCGTCACTCCCTTGGCATGCGTCAGGCTGCCCCAAAAGACGGGTTGCTTGCCGTAACCCTTAACTGTGTTGCAGAGGTGGGCAATCAGTTCGCGGAAGCGCTCCACGACGGTCGAGTCGCTGTTGCTGTACTCGTCTGTTCCGATATGGAAACGCGGACCAGAGAAGACAGGGTCAGGGCCACCCAAATACTCGGCATACAGACTGTCCAGGAAAGGAATGACCTCCGGGTTGCGAAGGTTGAGGTGGTCTGGCCCGAACTCCTCGCTGCCAAGCGAAGGACGATAGTGCGTGAAAGCCAGACAATGTGCCGGCGTATCAATCTCGGGAATAATCTCCACGCCCATCTTCTCTGCATAGCGGATGAACTGGCGCATCTCCTGCTTCGAGTAGCTGCCGTCGATAGCGGTAAGGCCAGGGAAGTAGTCGCTCTCCATGCGGAAAGCAGCGTATGTCTCGCCCCAGTCATCATGGAACTGATCCTTGAAGCCATTATCGTTGAGGTGCAGCTGCAGGGTGTTCATCTTGTAGTACGACATCACGTTGACCAACGAATAGAGGTAGTCCATGGGGAAGAACTTACGACCCACATCGAGCATCATGCCGCGAATGGGATAGTCAGGCTTGTCGGTGATGGTGAGGCAGGGAAGCGTTCCTTTTGTAATCACGCCGGCATTGTTCCTGGCGAAGTGCGTGTCCTTCATCTGAAGCAACGTCTGCGCTCCCCACAAAGCACATTGAGGCGTGGAGGCTTGAACTGTGACGCCTTTCGGACTGATGGAGAGGCGATAACCCTCGCCGTCAAGCTTCTTGTCGGGTCTGATGGAGAGGAAGATGGAAGAGCTTGAGCCTTTCTTCTGCTGAGAGACCGGAGCCTCCCACGCTTTACCTAAGTACTCCGCCACAAATTGCAGCGAGGCATCGTTGTAGGTGACATTCGTGATGCCCGACACCTCAATGGTGCCCCCTGTCTGTTTCATCGCCTGAACAGTAGGAATGCAAAGAGGCTGAGCCGCTGCTTGTCCGACTCCAAGAATGAAGAGAAGTGAGAATAGATTTGCTTTGATGTTCATTGTTGTTAAGTTTTAGGGGAATTAATTAATAGTTTATAGTTTCTTCCCACATATCAGTCCGAGCTTGCAGTACTCACAGACCTTAGTGTCTGTCGTGCAAGTGAAAGGTTTGTCGGGGTTGAAGATGTCGGCAAGTATTTCTTGGAGACCCGCCCTGAAGACCTCGGCATGTTGGGCTCCAAAGTCCTCAACCACAACCCCATCTATCTTGAGCGATGGGTCGTAATCAGTATTAGTTGCTTTTATTGGGAAGAATAGTATAGGCTTGATGGGTAGCACAGAATCATTCCTTTCCATTTCAGCCAAAGCATAAATGAAGGTTTGCAAATAATACCGTTCATGAGAAGCCGTAAGGCCCACCACATTCTCCATCTTCACCTTCTCGGGCTCATGTGTTCCGGTCTTGTAATCGACGACACGAAGCCTGCCGTCCATCACGTCAATGCGGTCAATGCGGCCGCCAACCTTGAGCCTCGAACCTCGAACCTCGAACTCCAAGACCCTCTCTTCCTCTGCACCAATGATGCGGAAGGGAGTGTGCCGCGCATCATAATTTATTAGTTCCTGAAGATAGCGCAACAATACATCATGGGCAATGAGAGTAGTGCCCCTGTATTCGTTGACCATAGTCTGTCGTCTGTCGTCTATCATCCGTTTGTACCGCTCTCGAATGACAGGCAAGCGGTCGAATTCTTCTGTCGGATGGAACCACGAGACATCGAAGCTGACGTCGAGCATCGTTTCGAGCACCTTAGGCGCTTGCAGCATGTCGGCTGTAATGGTGTCTGTGCCAAAACGTTGTTGCAGCCACTCGTAGAAGAACTCTGCCGTATCGTGGAAGATGTTGCCAATGACATCGGCAGAGATGCCATCCTCGGGGACATCCTCACGGCGTATGCGCAAAACATTGTTCAGATAGAACTGCATCGGACATGCCATATACGTGTTGATGGCGGACGGACTAAGGGTGAGATGCTCGCCACCCGACAGGCTCTGGTCATAGCGACGCCTCAGATGTTTCATTACTTCGGGTGTCTTTTCTACCATGATGGGCTTGGTTGCTTTCGGCTTTGGCTCGCTTCTCAACCAACGAGTCATAATGGGAATCTCGGTTTCGGCAAGCATCTGTCGCAGGAAGCGCGACATCTCATGTTGCACACCGTCGTTTGTGCTTTCGTTATAGACACAAGTCAAATGCTTACAGCGTTGTACCAGACGATAGAAGTAGTAGGCATAGACGGCAATCCTGTGCTTTAGTGTTGTCAAGCCGAAGGCATCGCGCAAGCTCTCAGGAATGAACGAGTTGGCATGTGCGCTTCGTGGAAGATTGCCCTCTTCTACAGAAAGGAGGAGGAGATTCTCAAAGTCAAGACATCTCGTTTCGAGCATTCCCATCATTTGCAATCCACGGTCGGGCTCGCTGTGGAAGGGAATCTTTTCTGAAGTCATCATTTGACGAAGGAGGCGTCGCAGAGTGCCTGGCAAAATAACGAGAGGATTATTTTTTTTTTGTGTAAGGTCGCGAAGCATGCACAACATTCTGTCGATTCGAAAGACCGTTTCGCTATAGAGCTGCTCAAAGAGATTGGGCTCCTCTATCCTTGCATAGTGAAGAGCAATCTGCTGAACATGCAAGAGCAGATAGTCGAGCAGTTTTATTGTGTTCTTTCCTTGATATGTCAAACAATCGTCTTCGTCAAGGAATTCAAAGAGGGGCTGCCTCTTCAATGCCTGAACGAACGGATAGCGGAAACGCTTCCTGTCCGCATCATAGCCTTCTATCTGTAACTTCAATAGAGCTATGATGATACCGTAAACTGGCGTATCGGCAATAGGGAAACCCATGGTCACATTGACCTCGTTCTCTGATTCCGGAATGGCATGGAGGACGGGCTGCATCAGAGCCTCGTTGCAAAGGACAACAGAATGTGAAGATTGAAGACTGGAGATAGAAGAATCGGAGTCACCCTCTTCTTCTGAGTGGTTGCATCTATTCTTCACTCTTAGTTCTTCACTCTTAACTCTTAATTCTTCATTTATATTTATATATGTGTTGACATATCTTGCCGCAGCGTTGTCTGTGGTACAGGCAATGAAGGTTACATCCTTAAGATGGCTGAAGTTATCGAAATCCTCAATGTCAGCAATTGCATTGGGGAAGTTCTGGAGGTTTTGTTTCATGAAGAAACCGGCCTCGTGATTTTTCTTTGGGTCGCAATAGTAGATGTCGTAGTCCCAATAAAAGCGTGCCTTCCCTTCCCGTTGTATGAGGCTCATCATGGTCTGCTCCACGTCGTTCAGCACATTGAATCCGGCAAAGACGACGGCACGATTTCCCTCAAGCAGCCTTTGGATAAGGCTCTCGTTGGTTCTTGCTTCCTCGATGACGTTACGATAGAGGGCGCCTTCCCAGAGTTTTCCTTCTGCGAGAAGCCTTTCGTGCAAACGCGTATATATATCGAACATGTGTTCCCATGTATGCAGGAACTTTTCTTGCACCATTGTGCTGTTCTTCAAGGAGAATTGTCCGAAGAAGCGTTCCAGCGTATTGCGTTGATTATCGTCGAGATAGTCGATGTTTTTGAGACGCTCTTGGTCAACGATATTGGTAAAGATTGCTTTGGCATTGGCAAGGTGCTTGTCTATGTCATCAAAATCTGCCATCAATACTTCGCCCCAGCTCCAGAACTCGTCAAGTGTCTCGGTATAGCCTGCCCCCAGTACTTCCTGCATGACGTTGTACAGATGGCAGATGCATTCAAGTTGGTCTGCGACCTGAATGGAGGTAAGGCTTTGGAAGAGGTCGCTCATCAAATAGTAGCGGGGAGTCCAAACAGGTTTGTCGCTCAAATGTGCAAGTTCTCTGTTCAGGAACATGCCGGCACGTTTGCCAGGAAAGACGACGATAACATCGCGCATATCGTTCGTGAAGTGCGCCAACATATCGGCGGCGATGAGAGAGAGGAATGAAGCCCCTCTGCTAACCTCCACCGAGGGGGAGGAACTTGTATGGTTTAACGACTTATCCATGTTATTTGTCATTATTGTCCCCGTTGGGCAATTGCCCATTGGTGGCGGAGCAATTGGGGTTGGCTTTGCTCGTCGGAGGGCAGAGGTTAGAGCTGGGAGCTACCTTTACGGCTCCTTTTCCCATGATGTACCAGATGTAGCCTTGAACATCGTGTTGTGGATACATTTGTTTCATGAGGTTCATGTATTCTTTTACCTGGTCGTGGTAGTGGCGGCTGGGGTGTCCGAATTTGTAGTCGATAACAGTAATGCTGCCTTCGTTCATCACGACTCTGTCCGGTCGGAGCACTTGGGGCAATCCGGTTTCTTTATTTATGCTGGCAATGGCGCATTCGTTGTAAACGGTATTCTTTTTGCTGAACCATGATGCCACGAGTGGGTTGTTCAAACCCTTCTTTATGTGTGTGATTATTGCGTCCCATTCTTCGTTTTTGCCTATAACGTTTTCCTGACGGGCTTGCGAGAGCGCTTCGTCGAGTTGGCTGACATCGTTTATGTGGCTCAGCACTTCATGCATACGTTTGCCCACCTCGCGCAGGGAGAGGGTGAGAAGCGAAGAGTCGTTTTCTTTCGCCATTTCTGATTCTTCGTTCTTCACTTGCTTCAGGTAGTCTTGGGCTTGATTGCTTTGCAGGAAGTAGAGGGCGGGATTTCTGGTTACCACTTTCACGTCAATGGCATCTTGCATCCGGTGTTCAATGTGCAGGCGGTTGTTCTCTTTCTTGCTTTCGGTTTTTGTTTCTGTGAGAGGTGAGCCTACCTTGTAGATGAAGGTATTTTCGTCGGTGTCATTATCGTTGTTGCGAAGTGTAGAATAAATGAGACTTCCTGCTGTATTGGCTCCTTTTTTGCCCCATACATAGAGATTGGCGATGGCTCGCGTGAATGCAACATAGAGTGTGTTGAGCGCGTCAACACGTCGCTCCAAATGCTCTTCTTCGTAATCTGGGGAGAAGACTGATGTCCTGACGGCTTTCGACTGGATAGATATGGGCAAGGTGCCAAGTTCATTGTAGGGGGGCTTGTCTGTCGAGCACCAGAGGATGTCCCCTTGCCTGTCCTTTTCGATGTCCCAATGACTAAATGGGAGCATGACTGTGTGGAAGGCCAGCCCCTTGGATTTGTGAATGGTCAGTATGCGAACGCCTGCGACTGAAGAGCCGGGGATGGCGCATTTGCAGAGCTTCTCGTCCCATGTGGTCAGGAAGGTTTGAATGTCTGGGGCGCTGGCGCT
>Ga0310694_10001456_pt1 | contig 26872 bp, 24 predicted proteins | sample 174DNAGHGhighgp2_FD_203884 | JGI IMG/M metagenome (GOLD analysis project Ga0310694, IMG submission 203884) | Sheep rumen microbial communities from Palmerston North, Manawatu-Wanganui, New Zealand - 1742 DNA GHGhigh gp2 (v2) (version 2) | ecosystem: Host-associated > Mammals > Digestive system...
TGGCAGCGAACGATACACCGTCAACACGGCAGGACTCGGAGAACTCGCCTTCAACGACCGCGGCGAGATCTACATCGACCGCCGTTTCGTGACGGACGAGGAGATGAAGACCGTACGCGCAATTGAGAGATGGATCGTAAAATGGTTCCCGCGCCAGACGGCGAAACGGAAGGTTCCGCGAGCCAAGGCCGGTGTCGCCGGCGTCCCCGTGTTCAACGGATTTGAATCGCCGCGCTACCAGAAGCACGACGCATTGATAGCCAGGCTAACTGCGGAGTTTAACGCAGACAAGGCCGGCTGGTGCGGCGGCACGCCCGCACAGGCGGCGAAAATCGCGAATCTCACGGCAGCGCAGGTGAAGGCGCACATGATTGAGGAGTCAGGCGGAAACGGCCCGCGTTCAAAGTCCGCATGGGCCGTTGACCCTCTGCAGGTAAACGTGCCCGGAGACTGGGGCGATGAAAAGAAACTCGTAGGGCTCACAAAGCCCGCAAAACGAAACGAGGGCACGGCGGAACAGAACGTCCGCGCAGCCATCAAATACCTCTCGCGCAAGGGTTTCGGCGTTTCGGGACGTCCTGCGGCGACGCGGCCGAACGGGACGTTCGACGGCTGGCGCGATGCATGCAGACGCTACAACGGACGGCGTGACCGCACCGACACCGACCGCTACTACAGCGACGAATACGCGGACAAAATCATGCGCCGCGCATCAAACCCCGACCTCTTCGTGCCCATCGAAATCAAACTTACCGCTATGCCGATCACACACTCGCAACGCCCAAAAGCCCAAGGAGCGCGCCAAGCAACAGCCCCCACAGCGGAGAAAAGCGCTTCAAGAGGACAAGCGCGGCGGTGAACGCGAACACTCCTGCATTGACGAAATCACGCAGACCGAACGCAAGGCGGGGGAAAACATCCATGGTAAGCGTCACGCCCGCAGCCGTGACGAATCCCGCGACGAGCGGACGCAGCACTGCAAACACGCGCCGCACCACGGGACGGTCTCTGTTGCGGTTGAACCACCCGCCACCTATATGCACTCCGATGACGCTTGGCAGCGTGACCGATAGCGTCGCCACGAGCGACACCGCGAGCGCAATCCAGATTCCTGCGCCCTGAAGCGCCGCCACCCTGTAGCCGACAAACGTGGCGGTGTTCACGCCGATGGGACCTGGAGTCATCTGCGCAATTCCGAGGATGTCGAGGAACTCCGCGTTCGTGAGCCAGCCTCTTCCAAGCATTTCCTGCTGGACGAGGGATATGATGGCGAGACCGCCACCAAGCGTGAAGAGTCCGATCTTGAAGAAAGCGAGGAATATCGTTCCGGCGAGATGGATCATGCGCACCTCCCCTTCCACGCGGCGACGGCGTTCCACAACACGCCTGCGGCGATTGCCGCGAGGATGAACAGCACCATCGGCGGATTCCAGGCTACGGCCACCACCGCGACTCCAAGCGCAAGCGCCATTCCCCATGCGCCCTTCGCCGACTTGCGCATCATGTTCCACCCCATCGCAAGCATCATGCCGGCAACTGCGGGGCGAACGCCCTCCAGCACCTTCATCACGGCGGGCATGTCGCTCAACTGCGAATACGCCACGGCGTATGCCGCTATCAGCGCGAACGGCACGCTCACCACGCCAAGCGCGGCCACGACGTTCCCGGCAAGTCCGCGCAGACGGTTCCCGACGAGCATCGCGGTGTTGACGGCGATAACGCCTGGAAGGAGTTGCGCAAGCGCAAAGAAATCGGACACCTCCTCTGAAGTTGACCACCTCTTGCGGCGGACTATTTCGTCCTCAAGAAGCGGCAGCATCGCGTATCCGCCGCCGATAAGGAACGCGCCGATCTTCGCGAAACTCAGGAACATGGAGAAGAGCCCCACGTCCGGAGCGGCGTTTTCACGCGACGCGACTTGCATTCCTGGCAGATTCCAAAGTGTTCCAGAGAAGCATCGTGATCGTCATCGGCCCCACGCCGCCCGGCACCGGCGTGATGGCGGACGCCACCGCCGCGCACGAGTCGAAGTCCGCATCACCGCATAGACGATAGCCTTTCGGCTTAGTTGCATCGGGCACGCGGTTCACGCCTACGTCGATCACTACGGCACCGGGTTTCAGCATGTCGCCCGTAAGCGTGTTGGGACGGCCCGCCGCCACCACAACCACGTCGGCCGTACGCGTGAAGGCGCCGACGTCGCGTGTGCCGGTGTGGCACAGCGTGACCGTGGCGTTCACGTTCTTGCGCGAGAGGAGCACGGCGACGGGTTTGCCGACGATGTTGGAGCGTCCGATCACGACGGCGTGTTTACCGGAGAGGTCCATGCCCGTAACTTCTATGAGCTTGATGATGCCGTGCGGCGTGCAGGGCAGGAAACAGTCCTCTCCTATCAGCATCTTGCCCACGTTGACGGGAGTAAATCCGTCCACGTCTTTTTCCGGCGCAATGGCGTCGATCACCTTCTTCTCGTCAAAGCCTTTCGGAAGCGGCAGCTGCACGAGTATGCCGTGGATGGCGGGATCGGAATTGAGGCGGGAGATTTCAGAGAGAAGGTCCTCTTCTGGAACCGTTGCAGGCAGGCGTATTTCACGCGAGAGCATTCCCGCCTCGGCACATGCCTTTTCTTTAGCCGTCACGTACGAAACGCTCGCAGGGTTGTCACCTACGAGTATCACCGCGAGTCCGGGCGTAACTCCCTTTTCAGCCTTAAGCTCCGCGACCCCAGCCGCGATCTGCGCGCGCGTTTCCGCAGCAAGCTTCTTTCCGTCAATCAGCGTCGCCGCCATGTTGTCCTCCATCGTAGTTGTTCAAGTTGCCACCTGGCTGGATTATGCCACCTCCCTCGCGGCGACGACGGAAGAACGAGACGATCACGTCTCTACACTGCTCCTCCAGCACTCCGCGCACGATTGCGGGATGGTGGTTGATTCCAGGATGTCCGAAAATGTTGAACGTCGTCCCGCCGCCGCGTTTAGGGTCGTCAAGCCCCCACACGACAGTGCCGATGCGCGCAAGGACGATGGCACCGGCGCACATGGGGCACGGCTCTTTAGTCACATACAGCCTCGTTCGCGTGAGACGCCAGTTGCCTCGTGCTGCAAAAGCGGAGGAAAGCGCGAGCATTTCCGCGTGCGCCGTGGCGTCGGAGAGCATCTCCGTCTGGTTGTGGGCGCGTCCGAGGATTCGTGCCATCGCGGGAATTGCGTCGGGATCGTCAGGCTCCTCCACGATCACGCATCCTGTCGGCACTTCGCCGTCCGCCGCGGCTTTCTCGGCCTCACGCAGCGCCATGCGCATAAAGAACTCGTCGAACGCTGCGTTCACGGCTTCCTCCACCACGCAAGATACTCGATGTTGCCCTTCTCCTTGCCGCGTATGGGTGATTCAACCACACCCAGAAGCGCAAGGCCGAGGTCGTCCTGCCCGAAGCGAAGCACGCCGTCAAGCGCGCGCTGCCGTACATCGGGATCCGAGACCACGCCGCCAGGGGCCTGTCCGCGACCGGCCTCGAACTGCGGCTTTACGAGCGACACGATCTCCCCGCCTTGAAGCAGCACGTCCGCCATCGGCGGCAGGATGAGCTTGAGCGATATGAAGCTTACGTCCGTAACGGCGCGGGCCGGACGTTCCGGCAAATCCTCGGCTCGGAGGTTGCGCGCGTTGAAGTTTTCGCGCACCCACACGCGCGGATCGACGCGGAGCTTGTACGCAAGCTGGTTAGTCCCAACGTCAACCGCCATGACACGAGAGGCTCCATGCTGTAGGAGGCAATCAGTGAATCCACCCGTGGAACTGCCTACGTCGAGGCACACGAGGCCGTCAACGCTCCACCCTGGAAATGCGGAGAACGCCCCTTCAAGCTTCTCCCCGCCACGAGAGACGAAGCGCGGTGGAGACTCCACCTCCAGAACCGCATCATCGGCGAACTGCCGCGCCGGCTTGCGCTCGACCTGCCCCGCGACGCGTACCTTGCCCTCCATTACGAGCGCCTGCGCGACAGTGCGCGACAAGGCGAGACCGCGCGCGACGAGCAACTGGTCGAGCCGCGTCTTCATTATTTCTGAAGCATCCTGATTTTAAGACGGGGGCTGCGCGGGATAGGATAGAGCGAGCCCGGAGACGTCTCAATCATGATCAGATCTTTAGTTGTCTGGCGTTCATCCAGAACGCCTCTCACTGTTCCCGTGTCGGTCTCAACTTCGATGTTTGGCACGAAGGCCCGCTTCATGGGAAAGTGAATCTGCCCCGTCTCGGTGGCCTTGATCGTGACCTTCTTGGACATGTCGTAGTATCCGGCGAGGCGGACACCTACGACGTGTGTGCCGGCCGCCACGTTCTCGATCATGAGAATCTGCGACTGGGCCGCCTCGCCTTGCGCACGCGTGGTGCCAACGATCATTCCGTCAATCGTGACTCTCGCGCCGGCAGGCATGGTGATCACTTCAATGCGGCCACGCACGTTCTTGAGCGTGAACGTTTCGGTCGCGTCACCACCGTTTGCAATCTGGACGGTACGCGTACTCGTCGCATAGCCGACACGTTCCACGCGGATTTCGTGCGCACCTGGACGCACATCCGCAACCACTACGGGGGACTTGCCCTGGTAATCCCCGTCAAGATACACCTTGGCCTGCTCCGGTTCCGTGACGATGCTAAGCCGTGCGGGACGCCCCTCCAGTTTCAGCGCCAACGACCGGCGCTCACCTGGCACCACGCCAACGGACTGTTCGATCTCCCTGTAGCCGTCAAGTCGCACTGTCAGCTTTGCGCCACCGCGCGGAATCATCACATCCAATGGCGTCACACCGCATTCGATGCCATTGACAAGGACGGTGGCTCCGGACGGCTCAGTGCTGCAAGCCACTATGCCGGAGTCGAGCACGAGTTCCTCGTTGCGCACAATCGGGCGACGGTTCTCGACAGACACCTCGATGCGCTTGCGCTGATAGCCGTTGAACGCGAGTTCAAGAGCGTGACGACGCCCGCACAAAAATGACGTAATGAGCAGCGGCGTGGTTCCGATGTCGTTGCCATTGTACGTCACGGTGGCGCCGGCGGGCTTCGTCTTCAAGAGCACGATGCCGCGCTCCGGCTCAAGGTCAACCGCATGAGACACGTAGTTCGTGGTCTCGTCAATGTAGATATAAGTATCGAGCGGACGGTAATTCTGTGCCTCCACATGCAGCAGATGGCGTCCGGGCGAAAGCGGCAAGACTGCGCAAGGCGCCGAATTCTGCAACGTTCCGCGGAGTTTCCCGTCAACGGATACGCGCGCACCTTCCGGCTGCCCCGTCACGTCGAGCCGCAATGGAACATTGTCGGCTCCGGTCAGCATTAAAACTGCCGCAAGTATGGAAAATACTGAAAATCCCGCCTTCATGTCGTTCTCCTTGCTTTTCGCGTTTTCACTTCCGCACCTCTATGTCACGCAGCTGCGAGGCTGCGTCGCGATGGCGCTTGTCCTTGGGGTCTGGCACCATTTCGCACAATACGCGCAGTTCACGCATAGCCGTTCCCCAGTCCTCCATCTTGATAGCCCTGTCGGCGCGGAAACGCTGCTCGGTGAAACGGCGCTCCAACTCCGCCTCCACCTCGCGGCGACGCTCTTCCAGGGACGCGTAGTCGGCGGGCTTCGGCTCAACCGTATCCAGAAACACCTTCGCCTCCGTGTACTTCTTCAGTGCTGCTGCGATGTTTCCGTACTGCACGTCCCGCTCTTCCCACTTGGCATCACCCGCCCGACGGGCTTCAACGCTCATCTCAACCAACTTGTCAACAGAATACTGGATCGCCCAGATTCCGAACTCGTTCTTCGCGAATGTCTCCAGCTGCTCCACGGCCACGCGAAACTCATCCGGAGGTTCCTTGTTCTCCACGGATATGTCAAGGACGCGCGAACTGCGCACAACGTGGAGGGAAAACGATTGCAGCGTGTTCGGCAAGAGCGGCATTCCGACGTATTCTCGCGCGAGGCGATGGAGCCCCGACGCGCCAAGAATTGACGAAAGGCGCTTTTGCGCGCTCTCGCCAACTTCCATTGACTTGGAAACATGCCTGTCCTTCTCGGCCCCGCCGTCTTTCGCGTCGTCAATCTGCACGGTAAGCGACTTGCCGTCGAACAACAGTGCGTAACGGTATATGGAATCCTTGTTCGCCTCGACCTTCTCGAAGGAGAACGAAAGCAGGTCGTCACCCTCTGACATGCCCTCCTTCACCGCCGACACATCCTCACCGGGGACGGCCGCTGGCGGCACGAGGAACAGGGCAATCGCCGCGCAGATGGACGCCGCCGCAACCCCCCATAGAATATAGCGAGCCGAAGATGACGTTTTTTTCTCTTCCGGTCCATCCAGCTGCGGCTCGGAGCTACCTAAACCAAGGTCGATTTTCGTAATGGCCGGAAGCGCCTCTGCCTGATCATCCACCAATACGCGCAGCTGAGTATCACCCACACGCACCTGGTCGCCCGGCGACAGCTTGAATGGCTCCGCATCCAGTTGCGCGCCATTCACCGTCGTGCCATTCGCGCTTACCAGGTCCGTCACCCACAGCGCTCCGTCACGCACCTCGAAGAGGCAGTGGTTGCGCGACAGCAACGGATCCGGCACCACGATTTCGCATGACGAAGACCGCCCCAGCCTAACACCCTTTGAATCCACGGTGAAGCGGCGGCCATTTAACGGGCCTTCTGTGACCAATAGTTCGAATTTCTCACTCATTCTTGCTCCTGCTAGAAAATGTTTTTGACGGCCTGCGAGAGGATTGGGCCGAGAAGGATCACGAAAACAGCCGGGAAGATGCACAGCATAAGCGGCCCCAGCATCTTAACGGGCGCCTCGTTCGCCATCTTCTCCGCACGGTCGAAACGGCGAGACCGCAGCTGGTCGGACTGTATGCGCAATATGGAACCGATGGACACCCCCAGCTCGTCCGCCTGCACGAGCGCGTGCGCGACGCTGCTCAAATCCGGTTGGCGTACGCGCGCGGCCATGTTCCTGAGCGCGACTCGACGTGGCGTACCCACCTGTATCTCGCCAGTCATGCGGATAAGTTCCTCGTTCAGCGGGTCTAACTTGCGTCTCTCGCAGTTTCTCTGGAGAGCGCTCATGAAGTCCATGCCCGCCTCAACGCTGAGAGTGAGAAGGTCCAGCACGAAAGGCAGCGAGCGCATGATGGAAAAATGCCTGCGCCTCACCGTGCCACGAAGCCACATCAGGGGATATGCGTAGAAGGCGAACACCCCGAGGAGCGATATCAAGATGCGGTTTTCGGCGACGAACGAATCGTCAGGCAGAAATCCCGAAAGGATGAACACGAGCGCCGTCCACGCACCGCCGCACACGATCGGCGTGAGAAACTTCAGCGCCACGAAGTCAACCCCGGTCAGCAGGCCCTCCAATCCGCCGGAGACGATCATCTGGTCTGCCGTCGCACGCGCCGCAGCGAACTGCTTGCCGGACGCGAACCGCTTCATGTTCGGAGCAAGCGGCAGCAGAAGCCGGATCACGAGCGGCAGATCGCGCCGTGCACGACGCCCGTCGGCAAGCGTGACGTACGTGATTTGACGCGCCACAGACGCCGCATACGCGGCTATTCCAGCCGCGCACAGCGCCCAACAGGCAATCATCCCTATCTTCAACAGTGGCATCGCAATTTTTCCTTGGGCAACATTTTACCAAAAACTCCCCTAGCATGTGAAGCAAATATTTGGTATAATGTGTGCCGTCCTTTCGGGACAGTAGCTCAACTGGACAGAGCACTGGTTTCCTAAACCGGGGGTTGGGAGTTCGAGTCTCCCCTGTCCCACCATGATTGGCCCCATTTGCGGGGCCTTTCATTTTTCAAGACGCGATATCTCCAGCGCGTCGATGTAAACGCCGTTGTGCGCGGGGGATTCGCGCATAGCCTTGCCGTCAAAGCGCCCGGGGCCGAGCCAGAAGTGTTGTCCTGGTTCCGGATTCCACTTGACTACTTCATGCCACTGCCAGCCGTCCTTGACGTCCTCCGCCTTAACCAAGATCGAACCGCAACTCTTCCGCCGGACGCCGTCCCATACTCCAGCCCCGAAAACCTCTCCCCTGCCACCGGGCTTCTTATCCACCTTCACGTGGATGCGGATACGGTACGTGACACCTGGATCGTATGCGATGCGGCTGGTGTCGAGCCGCACAATCCTGACGTAGTGCGACGGAGTGAGCATCATGGCATATCCGAACATTGCGGACTTGTCCCTGACAAACTTCCCCTTCAAAACATTAATGTTGTTCGGTACGAGGTCCCTCGCGGGGACGACAGCCCTGTCCTGCGGCTTGAACGGATACGGCAACGCGAGAAAGTTCCGCCAGCCGTTGTCGCGGAAGGCAAACCGGCCACCGTTCTCGATCCATCGGATATCCCCGCCTGCAGCCGCCTTGCAGTCATACAGCTCCTGCACCATGCGTCGTGCGCCGTCGACGTCGTAGCGCGTGAGGTCGCGCGCCACCCATGCGCGGATGTCCGCGCACGAGCGCGAGGCCAGGACGTAGAGCGGCGATGCCGCGCCCATGCGCACGTTGTAGGAAAGGACATTGTCGCCAGCCACGGCGGCCTTAGCCTTCGCCCAGATGTTCGTCGCGCGCACGAGGAAGTCATCGGGTACCTTCTGCCGGTTGCCCGCGTCCACGTAGATGCCCCAGTTCCCCGCCCCCTGACGCCGGCCCAGCGCCTGCGCCTCCTCGAAGTACTGCCGCACGTACGGCGCACCCGCGCCGTAGTAACCCGCGAAGAACTGGTCGAGCAGCGGTTCCACGGGACGGTCCGGATTCCACATGAACTTCGCGATGATCCACGCCTTCAGCTCCGCAAAATCCGCATGCAGGCCCTGCCCGCACCCCTGCTCGAACATGAACTTCACGCCGTTGTCGCGGTAGAACTTCAGGTTCTCGCCGAGCGTATAGACGTTGGGCAGCACGTTCAGGTAGTCGGCGAAGTCCGTCGTGTAGTCCCATAGGTAGAGGTTGCGCGTCTGCGCCGCCCAGCCCTTGATGTCGCGCTCGAACGACACGTTCGCCTTGAACTCGCTGACGCCATACGGACGGTTGAACTCGCACTCGATGGAGCAGAGGCACGGCACGACGTTGTGGCGCAGCTTCGTGATCTTCGGCGGCTTGCGGGTATATTGGTACGCGAGCGTCTCGATGAACACGCCGGGGAACTCCTTCTCCACCGCCTCCGCCACGGCGTTTACGAAACGGACCATCGTGCCGGCGTGGCTTTCCTCCTCTGCATCCACCGCCGCGCAGTTTGCGCATTCGCAGTAGCGGTGCCAGTCGTTCTGGCTCACGCCGTAGAACATCGCGCCGGGATCCCTGCGAATGCGCTCCAGTACGTTGGAGGTCACCATCTTCAGCACCTCCGGATTCGTGAGGCAGAGCTGCGTACGCTCCTTCTGGCGCACACCGCCGATCTCACTGTACCATTCGGGGTGGTCCTTGAAATGCCTCTGAGGCGGAAGAAGCGCGTTGAACGTGTGGCAGGCGCCGAGTTGACCGCCGAAGCGGTACGGAGTGCCGCCGAACTTCGCGGTCGCGGCGGCGCTCTCGCCAAGGTTGCGGTGTCCGTTTAGGCGAAGCCGAGCGGAGAAGACGGCGTTCGAGTCGGCGAGCGCACGCGTATCGCGCCAGGAGGTCATGCGCATCGCGAACGCGGGACTCTGCGCGTCGTCGAGGTTGTCCGGCACGGCGAACGTGTCGTGCCTCGGCACGACGGTGCGCCAGCTCGCGTACCAACCAACGCCGCCGTACGTCTCAAGCAGTTCATATACGCCGTACAGTACGCCGCGCGCGCCGCCGGTGATGTGTAGATTGCCATTGTCGGCATGGATGCGGAATGAATCATCCGCCTGCCCGTTGCGTTCTATAAAGATCGCCTTGCCCATGCCTAATCCGCCGTCGCGCACTATCGGCAGCTCAACCTCTGTCATTCCGCGCACGTAGTCGCGCAGCTCATCGGCCGCATAATTCACGGATGCACCCGCGTCGGCGGGAACCACGATGGCGTACGCCACTGGTTTACCACGCTCAGCGATAACGAGTTCTCCTGCGTGTACGCAATATGGAAGCACAACGGCACACAACGCCATTATACGCCATGCGACATGAAAGGGGCTATTATCGTTCATAGTTTTGTTTTTTATCTGGCATCGTGGAATTCGTGCAGGTAGTCGTTGTAGTTCCATGAAAGGACAGTGCGCTCGCCATCTGCCTTTGACACCAGCACCACGTCGGGATGGCGTATGCCGTTGAACCAGCTCTGCTGCGCAAACGAGTAGCAGCCTAGTCCGCCAAGCACAACTGTATCGCCGATCTCCAACGGCTTCGCAAAACGGTATTCGCCGATTACGTCGCCCGCGAGGCACGAGACGCATCCAAGTATCGTCGTTCGTCCGTCGTCCGACTGCGCGGGCGAAATGACGTCCGCACGCATGTCGAAGAGCAGGAGGTCCGTAGCGTGGCACGACGCGGACACGTCAAGTACGGCAACGTCCTTATCCTGGCGGCGAATCACGTCCAGTACGTGCGCAACGAGCGAACCCGAATACCGCACCATGTATTCGCTAGGCTCTATCATCACATCGAAGTTTCCAAGCGTCTTCAGCGCCTTGACCGCCGCAACCGCGCGGGGCGTTGCAAAACCAGGATCGTTGATGACCTCACCGCCGCCAAGGTTAATCCACTTGAGACGCGGAAGAAGCGGACGAAACACCGGAGCGCCCAGCAGCGAAGTTAGCTTCTCGACCATGCCGGCAAAGTCGTCTGAATAGCCTTCGCAGAGAGCGTGGACGTGGAGTCCGTCAACGAGGTCGAGGTCCCCTTCTATTTCATCGGCCATTACGCCAAAACGCGAATCGGGGCAGCACGGATCGTACTTCAGGCAATCTGCGGAAGAGAATCCGGGATTGAGCCTAAGACCCACGCTCAATCCCTTCGCTTTCACCGTGGGTCCGAACTTGCGAAGCTGTCCGAGCGAATTGAAGACGATGTGCGTACACGTCTCGCAAAGGTCGTCTATCTCGTCGTCGGCGTACGCTGGCGCATGGACGTGGACCTCCTTGCCCATCAACTTTCCAAGCCGCGACTCGAAAAGCCCTGACGCCGTAACCCCTTCCACATACGGCGCAAGCGTTGGAAACGCCGCCGGAAGCGGGAACCCCTTCAACGCCATCAGAAGGCGGACGCCGAGTTTGTCGGCGTTCGCCCTTGCGACCTCGGCGGTTCTCGCGAGACTATCGAGGTCGATTCTGTACTGGGGCTTCACCTCATGGAACCTTAACGGGATCGAAGGTCTCCTTCCAGGGAAGGCCCTGCACGTTCAGCTCCGCCATGAACGGATCGGGGTCGAACTCCTCGCACGTATGGACACCCTTCTCCGTCCACTTGCCCTCGAGGAACATCTTCGCGCCGATCATCGCCGGCACGCCCGTCGTGTAGCTAATCGCCTGCGAGCCGACCTCCGCGTAGCACTCCTGGTGGTCGCACACGTTATAGACGTAGTAGTCAACGGGCTTGCCATCCTTCATGCCGTGGAAGATGCAGCCGATGTTCGTCTTGCCCTTCGTGCGCGGACCGAGCGACGCAGGGTCGGGCAGGAGAGCCTTGAGGAACTCAATCGGGATGATCTTCTGTCCCTTGAAGTCTATCGGGTCGATGCGCGTGAGCCCGACGTTCTCAAGGCACTTGAGATGCGTGAGGTAGCTCTGCCCGAACGTCATGAAGAAGCGGATGCGCTTGATGCCCTTCAGGTTGCAGCCAAGCGATTCCAGTTCCTCGTGGTGGAGAAGGTACATGTCCTTCATGCCCACCTGGTCGAAGTTGTACTCGCGCTTGATTGCCATCGGCGCGGTCTCAACCCACCAGCCCTTGTCGAACGCCTTCTTGTTCTCGACGGCGACTTCCGGCTTGTCGTCCTTCGGATCTGCAACCCAATAGCTTCCCTTGGCGGCGACTTCGCGAATGTTGATTTCGGGGTTGAAGTTGGTGGCGAAGGGATAGCCGTGGTCGCCGCCGTTGCAGTCGAGGATGTCAAGCGTCTCGATGGTGTCGAAGTAGTGCTTCTGCGCGTAGGCGGAGAACACCTGCGTCACGCCGGGGTCGAACCCGCAGCCGAGAATGGCCGTGAGGCCGGCTTTCTCGAACTTCTCGCGGTACGCCCACTGCCACGAATATTCAAAGTGCGCCTCTTCCGGCGGCTCGTAGTTCGCGGTGTCGAGGTACGAAACTCTCGCCTCAAGACACGCATCCATGATGGCGAGGTCCTGATACGGAAGCGCGATGTTCATCACGAGGTCGGGCTTGTACTCCTTGATGAGCGCGACGAGGCGCGGAGTGTCCATCGCGTCGATCTGCGCCGTCGTGATCTTCGTGGATGCGCCCTTAGCGGCGAACCACGGACGCGACTCTATGTCCGCCTTGATTGCCTTGCAGCGCGCCTCTGTGCGCGAGGCGATCAGCAGTTCACCGAACACCTCGGGGTTCTGGGCCATCTTCGCGGCCGCAACGCCAGCCACTCCGCCGGCACCAATGAGCATCACTTTCTTTGCCATTTCATTTCTCCTTTTCAAATCAATGGTTTCATATAGCCAGAAGTTCCTCGCGCAGGAACTTACACGCGAGCGCCGTGGAGCGTCCAGTGTGGTCGAGCGCGGGCGAAAGCTCCACGTTGTCGAGGGCGACGACGTTGAGCTTCTCGCATATCAGGCGCACGTCGGCGAGGAGGCGCGTGAAGGAAAGTCCGCCGGCCTCCTGCGTTCCCGTGCCGGGGAACTCCGCAGGGTCAAGGACGTCCATATCGACCGTGAGGTAAACAGGCGCGTCGGGGCCGATCGTGTCAACTACGCCTGGAAGAGTCGTGTCGGTGAAAAGCTCTGTCGTCACGTGGCCGTCTAGCATGAACCGGCGCTCGTCACGCGTACCGGAACGTATCCCGAATTGGAAGATGCGTCCGTCGCCGAGGATGTCGTGGCAACGACGGAGAACGCAGGCGTGTGAAAGCTTCACGCCAAGGTAGTCCTCGCGCAAATCCGCATGGGCGTCGAAATGGACGATGCGCAAATCTGGATGACGCTTCGCCACGGCGCGGACCGAGCCAAGCGTGACCAGGTGTTCGCCACCGAGCAGGAACGGAATCTTCCCCGCATCGAGGATTTCCGCAGCACGCTCCTCGATCATTTCAAGGGCGCGGTCTGGGGCGCCGAACGGAAGTTCAAGGTCGCCGGAGTCGAATACGCTCGCATCCTCCGCGATGTCGCGGTCCTGGAGCATCGAATACGTTTCGATGCCAAAGCTCTCCGAGCGCATCGCGGAAGGTCCGAAGCGCGTTCCCGGACGAAAGGACGTGGTCGAATCGTACGGCGCGCCGAAGAGGACAATGCCCGCCTCATCGAACGTCTTGTCGCACCCGATGAACTGGTTCGGCTGGGCGTTCATCGTGCGGATTCCTCCTCCCTAAGGATGTCCAGCACGTAGTTTGGCAGCGCAAACGCGCCGCGGTGCAGCGCGGTGTTGTAGTAGCGCGTCCTGATGCGGAGCCTGTTCCACCGCTCCTCGTCGAGGTTGCCGATGGGATGGTACTTCTTGGAGGCGAATCCGAAAAGCCAGTGTCCTGACGGGTAACTCGGGATGTGGCACTGGTAAACGGTCGCGAGAGGGAACTCAACGGCGATGTGGCGGTGGGCGTCGCGCACGGACTTCTGGTGCGCCGCGTAGAACGGAGACTCGTGCTGGTTGATGAGGATGCCGTCGTCGCGCAGAGCCTTGAAGCACGTACCGTAGAATTCGCGAGTAAAGAAACCCTCGGCGGGTCCGTATGGATCGGACGAATCGACGATGATCAGGTCGTACTCCGCCTTCTTTCCACGCACGTAGCGGAGGCCCTCCTCGAACCACACCTTCACGCGCTTGTCCTTGAGCTTGGCGGACGTGAACGGCAGGTATTTCTTCGCAAGCAGGACGACGTGCTTATCCACCTCCACGAGGTCGATGGATTCAATCGACTTGTACTTCGTGAGCTCACGCACGGTGCCGCCGTCGCCGCCGCCGATCACCAACACGTTCTTCACGCGCGGATGTACGGCCATCGGGACGTGGGTAATCATCTCGTGGTAGATGAACTCGTCCTTCTCTGTGATCATCAAGCCGCCGTCAAGGACTAGCACTCGCCCGTATGCAGGCGTGTCGAGGATGTCGATCTGCTGCACCGCGCTCTTCCGCGAGGCGATCTGCTCGACAACCTTCATCGAAAAGCGCACGTCGCGCGTGTGTTCGTCTGTGTACCAAAGCTCCATAGCCTACTCCACAACCTGAATGTAGTCCAAATTCATATCCTCGGTGCCTGTCATGAAGCAGCCCTTCTCCTTGGCAAAGAGGATGTGTTCGAGAATGTCGGGCGTGATGCGCTCGCCAGGCGCGACGATCGGGATGCCCGGAGGATAACTCATCACGAACTCGCCGGCCACGAGGCCGGTGGACTCCTTCATAGGTACTCGCCGCTTCTTCGCGTAGAACGCGTCCTGCGGCGCCATGTCGATCACGGGGTCGATGTATTCGTGGTCGAAAAGCCCCGCCGGACTGCGCTCGTGCAGACGCTTTATCTCGGCAAGCGCAGAAATAAGCCGCTCCACGTCCATCATGCGGTCGCCCGCAGAGAGGATCGCAAGCAGGTTGCCGATGTCGCCAAACTCTATCTGGATGCCGTAGTCGTCGCGCAAATGGTCGTAAACCTCGATACCCGCGAGGCCGATGTCACGCGTGTGGACCGAAAGCTTTGTACGGTCAAAAGCGAACACCGCGTCGCCGTCAACTAGCTCCGGGCCGAACGCGTGGTATCCGCCGAGGGCGTTGATTTCGTCGCGCGCGTAGTCCGCGAAATCCATCGTCTTCTGGTATGCGGCACGGCCCTTGAAGAAAAGGTGGTGGCGTGCAATGTCAAGAGACGAAAGCAACAGATAGTTCGCGCTCGTCGATTGCGTGAGCGTTATGACTTGACGCACGTAGTCGGGGTTGACCGGCTTACGCGAAAGCAGAATCGAACTTTGCGTGAGCGACCCACCTGTCTTGTGGATCGAGCACGCAGACATGTCCGCCCCCGCCGCCATCGCGGATATGGGAAGGTCCTCGTGGAAAGTAAAGTGGGTACCATGCGCCTCGTCCGCCAGCACGAGCATCCCCGCTTCGTGCGCGAGCTTAACGATGGTGACCAAATCAGAGCATATCCCGTAGTAGGTCGGGTTGTTGACGAGAATCGCCTTCGCGTCAGGATGCTCCGCAATCGCCTTCTTGATGTCGGATATTCGCATTCCTAGCGGGATGCCGAGCCTCTTGTCACGCCCCGGGTTAATGTAAACCGGCACGGCGCCGTTCACCACGAGCGCGTTTATGGCGCTGCGGTGGACATTGCGCGGAAGGATTATCTTCTCGCCCCGGCCGGTCGAAGCCCAGATCATCGTCTGGACGGCGGACGTCGTCCCGTTGACCATGAAGAACGCGTTGTCTGCCCCGAACGCCTGCGCGGCGAGGGTCTGCGCGTCCTTGATCACGGACACGGGATGTCCGAGGTTGTCCAACGGCTTCATGGAGTTCACGTCGAGCTCCATGCAGAGTTTGCCGAAGTATTCGGCAAGTTCGGGGTTCATGCGCCCGCCTTTGTGCGCGGGCACGTCAAAATGCGCGAGGCGGTTGATCCGCTGCGCGTCTAAGGCCTCAGCGAGAGGCACGGAATTCTGTTCAAGGTCCAACTCATGAAACTCCCGAGCAGGTTTTTCCACAGGGGCGTTGCCTCCTCTCGCGCACCCACGCGTGGAGAGTCGCCTATTATGGAACGAACAGAGAAAAGTATATCAAATCATCCCCACCCGTTCAAGGGCGAAATCCCGATTTTTGCCGAAAGCGCAATTCGTGCCATGGCGTTCTCATTTGGCAGCCTGCTTCTTTCCTTTTCCAGCCTGACGTTTCGCTGAAAAAACCTTGCCCTGCCAGCCTAGGAGTCCGAGAAAGGGTACCTTGCCCACAGTCCCGCCTCGCCAAAGCCCGCGAAGCCCGCCGGGTTCCATTCCACCCGATCCGCCCGTCGCGCGCCTTCAGGCAGTAGCACGCCGCCGCCCACGTCATCAGCGCGACCGGCGCGCCTTCCTCCTCGAAAACAAGGCGCACCACGTCCCCTGCCCCATGGGACTCGCCCAATTGAAGTTTTCGCACACGGCGTACGCAAGATGGACATGTGGTTGAGACGCACGTCATGCCGCAGCGGGTATGAGGCGTGCCCGCAATACTACGGTGCGGACAAATCCCATTCTATACTCCCATCCGCCGTCCGCGCCGTAATATTATGGAGGAATCCTTGAAGGGCGCTGATGCCCTCGCGGCTCGGCGAGGACGCCTCGCCCCACCGTGCGGCTGACATGACCGCAATATTACGACGCGGAACGGTATTACGTCCCATACGCGATGTCGATGCGTGTACAAATCGTGCTCCCTCCATGCCCAGACAAGCCGCAGTACGTGAACAAACCGCCCACGCGCCGTGGACAGACAAACCGCAGTACGTGAATAAACCGCCCCCGCGTCGTGGACAGACATCGGAAATGGCGGCATATCTCAACGCAAATGCCGCCATCTGGAAAAGAAATGCCGTCATTTGAGCATCCTGTCCACACGGCAAAAGCATCCTGTCCACACGGCAAAAGCATCCTGTCCATAGGCTAGGCGTAACCTGTCCACTGTCTAGAAAAACACCGATTTGTTAAGCGAGGGCGGAATCCACTGTGGCGATTACTCAGTTCTCACCTATCTGAAATCTGAAACCGCTGTGAACGGCCTCCGGCCCTACTTGCGGCCCTACTTGCATAGCGAAAGCGTGAGAATGGCGAAAGACGTGACTAGCACGGGATCGTTTTCCCAGAAACGGTTGTTGTCGTTCACCCAACTGCCGTCCGCTTTCTGCAGTTTCAAGAGACGCGCTGAAAGCTCCGTTTTCCAATCGACCTTTCTTCCGTCCGGCTGTTCAAGCACGGCAACCCCAGCCACAGAGAGGGCTCGGGCAAGTATATCGTAGTAGTAGTACAATCCCTGATTGCCCATGCCGGGGTTCTCTTCGATGTTCCAGAACCTCGAGCAGTACTCAAGAGCACTCTTCACGCGCGGGTCGGAGCGCGTGAGCTTCGCATGGCACATGGAAAGGACGGCCGCATAGCTCATAGATCCGTACGCACGCAACTGGACGCGTCCCGTGGAATTGGTTGCAAGCCCACCTTGCGGGGTACGGTCGTTGTACGCGGCACCGCCGGCGCGTGCACCCTCTTTTTCCTGCAAGTGTTCGACAAACTTGAGAGCCTGTTCCCAGTTGAGGTCGGCCTTGGCCTCGCCCTGCGGGCGAAACTCCTCCACCCCTTCCGTACGGCGCATCGCGTCAAGCGCGTATGAGGTGTTGGAAAGGTCGGCGTAGCGTCGGCGTGATGCACGGTCGTAGCCAAACCCGCCGGACATCGTGTCGTCACCGGTCAGCTGGCTGCCGGCGATATACGTGCGGGCGTCGAGAATCGCACGAGTCGGTGCGATTCCGCTTTCGTAAAGCGCGCTCACGCACACGCTCGTGTTGTAGTTGCCGAGTCCGCTGCCGCCGCGTCCGGGCTTCGGAACGTAGAAGCCACCGTCTGGACGCTGCGTCTTGAGGACGAACCCGACCGCCTTCTTCACGGCCTCGCCCTTAGTCTCGCCGCCGCGCACAAGTGCCCAAAGCGGCAAAGCGGTGAGCGCGGGCATCTGAGGGTCGCTGAACGATCCATCAGCCGCTTGCTGCGCAAGCAGGTACTTAACGCCTCGCGCTATAGCCGCGTCGATGTCCGCCTGTTGTGCCGCAGAGACGGCACAAATACATGTAATCGCCATAACACATATAACGTTCTTCATCACTAACTCCTCATTGATTAAACGGTTCTAGTGAACTTCGGGTTCGCTCCGGCGATCACAAACGCCACCTCGCCCTTCACCTTCGCATCCTTGAACTGCGCCGCAAGGTCGGAAAGGTAGCCACGTGCGACGCGCTCGTGGAGCTTTGTCAGCTCAATGCACACTGCCGCCTCGCGGTCTCCAAGTACTTCGTATGCGGCCTCAAGCGTGTGGCCGATGCGGAACGGAGATTCGTAGCCGATTAGTGTGTGGGGAAGTTCCTTCTCCGCCGCGAACCAGTTGCGCAAGGCGCCGGGGCCCCGTGGCGGGAACCCCTTGAAGGTGAAGGAACTTGTGGGAAGCCCACTCATCACAAGCGCCACGTTCACGGCGCTCGCGCCAGGGAGGACGTCGAACGGCACGTTTTCCTGTGCGCATGCGCGAACGAGGCGGTAGCCCGGATCTGAGATAGCGGGGTATCCACCGTCGGACGCAAGCACCACCTCGCGTCCTGCCTTCACCGCGTCGATCACGGTGCGGGTCACGCGCTCTTCGTTACCCTGGCGGTAGCTGATCATCTCGGGACGCGGTACACCGAAGTGCGAAAGGAGCTGCCAAGTGCGCCGCGTATCCTCGCACGCGATTAGCGACGCGCTCTTAAAAGCATCAAGCGCGCGCGGCGTAAGATCGCCAAGGTTCCCTATCGGCGTTGCGACTACATGTAGCATGATGCACCTTCCGTCACTGCGCGTCAAGAGCCATGAGGACATCGCGACGTACCTCGCGATAGAGCTTGCACGAAGGCGTGTAGTCTTGGAATCCGCGCGCGATGCGCTTGACGAATCCGTCGGCTTTAACCTTGTCGCGGCGGCGAAGCATCGTCAGGAGGTCGGCGTCCTCCATGCCCGCGCGCGTTGCCTCAAGCCGCGCGCTCGGCCACGGGCCGTCCTTGCCGGGATAGACGATGTGCGTGTCGCCGGAGGGGAGCGAATTGCCGTTGTTCGAGCCGCCCCATTTCTTCGGATACGGCTCCTTGAACGGGTCCTGGTTCTGTCCCAATTGCCATCGGTTGTAGCCCCAGTGCAGGAAGCCGTCAACATCCCACATCACTGACACCCACGGGATCAGCACCGGACGCAGCAGTTCGCCGTCCATCGTTCGGTTCATCCACTTCCCGCCCGGCACGCAGCACGTGTAGCACCACACGCGGTCGCCGAAGTTCGTGCGGAAACTGTCGTAGAGCTCATGGTATCGCTCAAAGGAATTCACCTTCGGACACCACACGTCGAGCGCCCCCACAAACGACGGCTCCTCCACGGCATCGACCGTACGAATACCGGGCATGTAGCGGCGGACGATTCCAGCGGTGATGCGGTATTCGGGCACGTTCTTCCCACCCGGTTCATCCGCGACATGCTGGTACCAGCGGTCCCTGAGTCCACGCGTTTCAATCTCCTCCATGAACATCTTCGCAAGCTTCGAAAGCGCGAGCGCGCCCTCCACCGTGGTGGTGACGTTGGTCGTGTACGCCGTCTTGAACGCCGGCGAGCCCCAGCCATTCACGAAGCCTGCAAGATGCGTGCCCTCCAGATACCAGATGCCGGTCCGATTGTAGATGTCGAGGAAACGCGCGAACTTCTTCTTGTCTATGCGCATCGCGCCGTTCTCATCCTTCTCGAACACGGCGCGTATGAGACCCATGTTCTGCCGTCCGCGCGTGGCAAGACGCACGTACTTCTCGATCATCTTCCAGTGCTCCTCGCTCCACGGCTTCAGTCCGTGCGACGCGGCCATGCTGTCGAAGTCCATCCAGTTCGTGTACTTGAAGCTGTCCTTGCCGACGGACGGGAGCAACACATTGTGGACGTTCACCTTCAAGGAAAGTTGCCGATCTTCATTTCCCTGCTTGATGCGGAAGCGGATATCGAACGACTTCGCACCCTTGGACGGATTCTGCAACCTGAAGTACAGGCCTTCCGTCTCTTTTGCATCCGTGATGACAGCATGGTAGGGCGCGCTCGCCGAGCGCGCCGTGTCGCACGCATTCGCCAGCGGCTCCAGCACGTCAAACACCTCGAACGGTGCGCGTCGCGCAACGTGCGGATTGTCGCCGGGATTCTTCTCGAGGAATCCGTTTACGCCGGTGTTGCGTGCCACCGGCACGGCGCGCATCCTGTACCATTCGCCGCCCTTTTCGGACGCGTCGAACTCCAGTCGTTCGCCGGGTCTCAGTCCGTTGACGAGGACGTTCACGTCCACAACTCCGTTCGCGGGCACGTCGATTTCAGTGAGCCGCTCCGTTGCCGCTATCTTCGAGTCGGCGTACAACCAGGCGAGCGGATCCGTCAATGCCGCGTCAAAAGCGCAGACAACTACCGCAGACATCACCACGGCACAGGCAATACCACTATGCAATGTTTTCATGCGCAGAAGTATATCAAAATACGCCGCCCCACGTCAATCATCGCGCAATGCTCTTTATGTTAAAGGGCCTCTATGAAAAACACCTTGTCACCGACGCGGCAGCGGGGGGCTGGGAACGTGACCCATGTGCCCTTCTCGGCCACGTCTGGCACTTCGTCGTCGCGGCGAAGCGAAGCAACCGTGAACTCCTGCACCCCAGTGGTGGGACCATGTACTTGCAGCACGTCGCCCACGCGCACCGAATGGTCCTGAATCTTCACCTGCGCGATCTGCGCCTTTATGAAGTAGTCCATCACCACTCCCACGTGGCGTTTCACGGACTTCGCCGCAGAATCCTCCGCGTCCGTGAATTGGTCTGCGCCAGGACGCCCGAAGTAGAGTCCCATGGAGAACTCGCGGTGGAACACTGTCTTGGTCTTCTCCACGAGCCGCTCCGCAAGTTCGGGTGTGAACGTACCTTCCACCACGGCGTCCACCGCCGCGCGGTAGGCCTCGGTCACGGTCTTCACGTAGTTTGCGTTGCGTGCGCGTCCCTCGATCTTGAAGCTCGCGATTCCCGCCGACATCAGCTTGTCAATGAACGGCAGCGAGCAGAGATCCTTAGCGGAAAGGACCGTGTGCGGTTCCACCGTGAACTCCGCATCCGCGTCATGGATTGGGTGGCCGTCTTTGTCAGTGTAGCGGTCGATCGCCTTGATGAGAAAGCGGCGTCGACACGGCTGGTGGCACTCGCCCCGGTTCGCGCTACAGCCGTAGGCGTCGTGCGATAGAAGGCACCGTCCGCTCTCCGCCACGCACTGCGCGCCATGCACGAACGTCTCGATCTCGATCCCTGCCGTTTGCGAAATCCGCGCCGCCTCGGCGAGCGTACATTCGCGCGCTAGTACCACGCGGGAAGCACCCTGCGATTTGAGGAAGGCCGCCGCAGACGAATTGGAGCAACTCATCTGCGTGGAGACGTGGAACACCGCGCCGTGTTTCTTGCAGAGCGCGATCACGCCCCAGTCCGAGACGATGAACGCATCGGCGTATGGCTTCGCGAAGGCAATCATCTCCTCCACCGCATCAAGCTCGCCCTCAAATACGATCGTATTGAGAACGAGGTAGAGCTTCACGCCGCGCGCCCGACATCTCTTCGACGCCTCTGGCAATTCAGCGCGCGTAAGGTTCGCAGATGCGCGCGCGCGCATGTTGAACGCCTCGAGTCCGAGGTAAACTGCGTCCGCCCCCGCGTCAAGCGCAGCCTGAAGGCAGGTCATATCACCTGCCGGGGCTAATATTTCAGGTTTTTTCATCTGCTCACACCCTTGTTATATCGCAGGCGCGATATAACCAATTCGGCAATCCGCGCCTATGGCGTCCAAGGCACTGGCCGGATTGTACAATCAAAAACCAAGGTTGAAGATGGGGAACACCCACGCACCACCAGATGCGCTCATGTTGATAACACCTAACTGAACACCATGGAGATTGCTGGTATAGTTGACAGCGCCGATCTGGAGGCCTACGGTCCTTTCGGAGATGTTAAGCGCCCCTACCTGTGCGCCAAAACACGTTCCGGCAAGATTGACGGCACCAACCTCAAGACCGATCATGGAATCCGTAACGTTGTTGATGATTCCTACATCGAGGATTGCGAGGCCGTCAACCTGCCCATAGCCAAGATTGACCATCGCGCCGAAAACTGTGTGGTGCGGGCTTGGCAACTGCACTGGCGGCGCAATTATCGAAAGCCCGATTGGAAGCCATGGACGCGAACCATCATCCTGCGACGCAGACTGGGTATTCGCACGATCCGCAAGGGCTGTCATGCATGAAACCGCAAACGCAGCCGCAACCACAACCTTGACAATCATCTTCATTTCCGTTTTCTCCTGTTTTTCATGTATGAAATTGGTAGAGGCGGCGACATCTGAACCATAGAAAATTCCACTGGGCTTCTACAGCCATCCGAAATCGAACCTCGCCCAAACACAAGGTTATTATAGCATTTCCTGCCTTATGGGTCAATATGCCCAAGAAACATCACGCTTATCCCGACTTTTGGGGATGAGTCATCCCGAAATCGCGTCATCCCCGAAAATCGTCCCCACCATGCCGCCGGTGAAAGCGGAGGGATTGAATGCCGCCTTCACGATCAACTCAATCGCGCCCGTAACCTTTGAAAGGCTGCCGAGCAGCAGGAACCCTATCGTGAGGAGATAGAATATCGCCATGAACGGAACGACTACGGTGGACACCTTCGCGATACGCTTCAACCCTCCGATGACAACGAGCGCAACACAGGCCGTCACCACGACGCCTGACACGACAGTCGCGACGGAGTACGTCGTTCCGAAGAGGCGGATACCCGTCGCCATGTCCGCAGGGTTGAAAGCCGGATCGAAGAAACACTGCACAGCGGACGTGATTCCGTTGATCTGGGTTATGGTTCCTATGCCCATGATGCCGGCCGTCACGCCGAAGAAAGCGAAAAGGACCGCGAGCCACTTCCACCTGACGCCAAGTCCCTTCTCGATGTAGTAGAACGGTCCGCCGAGGACATGTCCGTCAGTAGTCACCTCGCGGTATTTCACGGCAAGCAGTCCCTCCGCGTATTTCGTCGCCATGCCGAAGAACGCGACCACTTCCATCCAGAAGAGCGCACCAGGGCCCCCTGTGCCAATTGCCGTTGCAACGCCAACAATGTTACCCGTGCCTATAGTAGCGGAAAGCGCCGTGCAAAGGGCCCCGAACTGGCTAACCTCACCGCTCGCGCAATCCCCCCTCTTCGCCGGAGAACATTATGCGAAACGCCTCCTTCAGGTTGAAGAGGTGCGTGAAGCGCAGCACACACGTGAGAATAAACCCCGTCACAAATATGCCGGCTATTAGCGGAACGCCCCAGACATATCCGCTGACCTTGTCCACTATCGCCTCGATGTACGCCATATTACGTTACCTTTCGTTCCATATACGACACGTGCGCGGACTCTCGCCCGCGCACGCACCGAACCCCGCCGGTCAGGCAGGGTGTTCTGAATCGCCGGATCCTTACTCGGCGGCGATGGCTTCGACGGGGCATCCGCCGGCGCAGGCGCCGCAGTCAACGCAGGTCGCCGCGTCGATCACGCACTTGCCGTCCGCCTCGGATATAGCGCCTGCAGGGCAGTTCTCCTTGCACGCGCCGCAGCCGACGCACTTTTCAGGGTCAATCTTGTGTGCCATTTTCAATTCTCCTTCTTAGGGTTGGTGAGTGGCGTCTATTATCTCATACTAATGCCTTGTTAGGCAACGGTAAGATGTAAGTTTTTTTGCAGTTCCTTTTCGGTCCGAAGCGTAATATTACGGTGCGGGCCACAATGTCACGGCGCGGAACGGGTGGATGTGGCAGCGGAACGGTAGGGCGTGTGACAAAACAGTTGCTAACCAGTTTTTCCACTAAGGCGTTATCCAAAAATATCTTTTACATTCGTGCCCATGAACTTATCACAATCTGTGACCAGTTCTTCCGTCTCATCCTTTGCCATACAAACGTGAGTCTTGATGGAAATCGGCTCACATTACACTTGACGGCCTGATTATCGCAACGTGACCGGACCGATGAGGCCAGACGGCGCAAGTTTGGAATCCTTCGTGAAGTAGTTCCAATCGGTGAAACACTTGCGGCCCTTAGACGGACGCGCCGCGATTCCCTTCTTGAACCAGTCGGGGAAGGCGTCCAAGTACCACCCGCCCGGATACACGGCCTTGTTGAACGTGCAGTCCGGCGGCTCCTGCTCGTCGCCGATGAGACGGTTCGCCCACACGTTGGTGAACTCGATCTCGAGCGTGTTCGCCCCTTCCTTCAAATCGCCCGGCGCGAGCCGCACCTCGTAGGGCGCGCACCACACCGGCGCGTACGCCTTGCCGTTGAGGATCACCTTCGCCACCTGGTTGTTGCAGTTGCCGAGAGTAAGGATTGACCCGACATTCGACGGCCGACGACCGACAACAAGGCGCGTGCAATACTTTGCTGTGCCGCTGAAGTACTTGACGTCGGGATCGGCGTTGGCCGTCCAGTCGGAAAGCGTTGCCATATCGATTGTTTTTCCGCCGAAGGTCACGCGCCACGGTCCCGCGACGGGTTGCGCGTCGCCGCCGGTGAACGGCTTGTCGAGCTTCTGGTAGTAGTCGCTGTCCGCGTTGGGCGCGAGCGAACCGGCCGGCTTGCGCAGCACGAGGAAGCCCGTGCCGCAGGGCGGGAGCTGGATGGGCGCCTTGCCGTTGACGACGGCGAGCGGCGCGATCGTGCCCGTGACGGGGTCGAACCACTCCGGCGCCTTGCCGATTTTAGGAAGGCCCATGTCCATGGACGCGGGATGGTCCGAATGGTTCATCACGAAGAAGACGACCGTGCCGTCCGCCTCGCGGGCGTGGGCGGTGAGCGGCGTGCCCTTCGGCGTGATGTCGTGGCCGATGATGCGGACCTTGCTCGGCTCGCCCCACTGGAGAAGCGCCTGGCAGCGGTTGAGGTACGTGTAGAAGCCCCTGCCGCTCTTCGCCCACGTCTGCGTGCGGCCGAAGTGCGTACCCCAGCGCCCCATCACCTTGCCGGGCAGGAACTCGTCCGGCCACGGCTGGTGCGGACACGTGTGCAGCGTCATGCGGTTGACGCCGCGGTAGAACTGCGTGTCGCCCGCCGCCTTCAGGAGATACGGCGTCTCGGTCCAACTGCACGCGCCGGGGCCGCTCGTGAACGCCTCCGCCTCGACGATGTTGTGGCGTTTGCCGCCGGGGCCGGTCCACTGGTCCCAGCCGAGGCGTTTGGGAACATTGCGGTCGAGGCGCGGACGGAACCAGAACTCGGTCATCAGGCGGTCCACGTGCGCGGCGCACTCGCGCGAGCTGAACGGGCCGGTGTACGGCTCGCAGGCGAACTCGAGGCCGACGGCGGCGAGCTTCTCGTGCATGATCTTGAAGAGCACGTCGCGGTAGAGGTCCTTGATCGTGCGGTCGTAGTCGGCGCGGAACTTCTTCTCCGCCGCCTCGTCCTTCGCGACGGACACCTTGAACCCGCCGAGGATCGGCAGGTACGGCAGCGGATCGTACCCGCGCCGCGCCTTGAACTCCGCGCGCATGTTCGGCGTCCACGTGGGCTTGCCGGCCTCGTAGCTGTCGAGCAGCACGAACTTGAGCCCGCGCCCGATCTGGTCGCCGACGTACTTCTTCATGTCGCCGATCACGTGGTCGAGGTGGAACGCGACCGCCTCGGGGTTCATCTTGTCGCACTCGAGTCCCCGCGCCTCCCACTGGTTCGGCTGCGTGAGCGACCCCATCGGGATGTGCTGCACGCGCACGCCCTCCACGACGGCGATCTCCTGCAGGTCGGTGCGGCGCTCGGGAACGTCCATATTCTCGAACTTCCGCGTGTCTCCGATCTCGGCGGGAAACGGCGTGTGGGCCTTCAGCGAGATCTGCGCCTCGGCGTTCGTGACGTTGAACACGAGCTCGCGCATGGCGAGGCGCGAAGGAATCCACGGGCCGCCCGTCGAGGTGTAGCCGGGGCAGTTGTGGATGCCGATCTCGATGCCGCGCTTCTCCGCCTCCTCGCACGCGAAGCGCACGAGCGCCCACCACTCGGGCGTGAACGCGATCAGCCCCTCGTTGGGGCTGTTCTTGATCTTCGTCGCCCACGGCGAGCAGACGTCCGCCATGCCGAAGATCGTCGCCGCGCCGATGCCGGTCTCCTTGAACCAGTCGAGGTCCTTGACGATTCCTTCTTTAGTGACATTACACCCCATCCAGTGCCACCACACGCCCGTCTTCGCGCTCTGCGGCGGGTTGCGGAACACCTCTTCAGGGTCCAATTCGGCATACGCCACGAAGGCGGCGGTTACAACCGCCGCCGCCATAAACATTCTTCCTGTCGTTTTCATATTAGCCTGTTCTCTTTCTTACTGGACGTCTCCTAGTTTATCACATGCGTTCCAATTTCGCAAGAACAGAGCCGTCAAACTTCATCCGTCAGCCTGCGCAGCTCCTCGCGGATGCGCTCGGCCTCTTCCTCGTCACCATGCATGACGGCATACTCGAGCAAGGCGTCAAGTCGCTTGATCGCCTCTATCGTGTCGTCTCTCTGCGGCATCGCCATAGTCTCTACTCCATTAATGGGGTCCCTCTATCCTCCATGCAGGAATTTGACACTTAATCTTCTTCGCTTTCATTTAGCAGCTCCTCCTTCCATCAAATTATATTCCAGTTTCCAACGCCAGAACAAATTGCATACAAAAATCTAATAATGGGCGTACTTCCCTCAGCCAATGTGCAACTTAAGCTTGTCTTTCCCGTTGGCATATCCGCTCCTTGATTTCAATTTCTGCTCGCAGACTTCTTTAGTTCTTGCCTATAACTTACATCGCAACTGCATAAATCCCCAGTCCTTCGGCGCTTATGCCAAGTTTTGAAATCTTCTTTCTCATGGATTTTATCGTCCTTTCTCTTGTGCGGTTCATGTAGGCCTGTTCGCCCTCGTCGACATACGCCTGGCCGTACTTGAGGCCGCGGTA
>Ga0310694_10001457_pt1 | contig 26866 bp, 23 predicted proteins | sample 174DNAGHGhighgp2_FD_203884 | JGI IMG/M metagenome (GOLD analysis project Ga0310694, IMG submission 203884) | Sheep rumen microbial communities from Palmerston North, Manawatu-Wanganui, New Zealand - 1742 DNA GHGhigh gp2 (v2) (version 2) | ecosystem: Host-associated > Mammals > Digestive system...
AAATTCAATGAACTTTAACATTTCACTATCAAAATTTTAGCTCTATGGCAAAGTTTTTCAAGACACCACGGACGCTGGCCTTCATCGAGGGTCGGCTGAAGGTACGTCGTCAGTTCTACACGGTGCGGGCCTTGAAGGCCATGCATGTCAGTGAGAACACCCGCCGAGGAGTCTAAAATGGCAGGGCTCTCAGTTTATGTCAAGGCTACATGCTCGTCAGGGCAGTGATGGCCAGTGAGAAGAATGACTTGCGAAAGTTGGAAAGGGTCTGTGAGATCCTGGACCGGCTGGAACAGGATGTCCATGAGGTCTACCCCAACGAGGCAGCGCCATTGAAGGACGGCTTCCTGGGGACGCTCAGAAGGCTGATCGTCGAAAGCTTCTAACCGTCTGGATAGTAAGAAAAGAGCCGAAGGTCCAGACAACCTTCGGCTCTATTAGGCTTTATAGCTTTATTTCAATGTTTGTCTTCAAGTTGATGAAAGACAAGAGTTGAACAAGTCTATCCACTTCTTCATGATCTTATCTTGGGAAAATTGTTGAGCTTTGAGAATGGCTTTTTGTCCATACGCTTTCCTTTCCGAAGGATTCTCGATCAAGTAACACAACGCTTCGGCGAACTTAGCAATATTCTCCTTCTCGACCAATATACCGTCAACCTTATCAGAGATGATAGCTAAAGGACCACACGGAGAAGCAAAAGAAACAGCAGGAACACCTACCGACATTGCCTCAGCTAACACTAAGCCAAACCCTTCAAAACGGGAACTGAAAGCAAAGATGGAACTTTTACGGTATTTCTCATAGATATTGTTCGTCGCAGGATGACACTTTACGACTTCTGCAATACCAAGATTTTTTACCTGTTGTATGTAGCCATCACGTTCTCCACTGCCATAGATATTCAACGTCCAGTCAGGATGCTTGTCATAAACTATCTTCCAAGCCTGTAACAACAAATCAAAACCCTTCACCCATGTATAACGCCCTACGGCTATCACCTGTTTTTTTTCACAAGTAGACTGGAAGTTCGGATAATAGGAAAGGAAATTGGGTATTACTGTTTTGTTTGTCAGCTCTGGCCAGTTCTGATAGTCCTCCTCTGACAAGACGACAAACTTGTCTAAACGTTCTAGCTGCTTCAGAAGACTGTCCATCCATTTCTTGGATATAAAATGGTTTACAGAATCTGGCAGCCATCTCTTGCTGAAATCGCGATAATTAAAGCGATTGAAATGAATCTCACCAATCTTCTTGCTCCCATCCTGAATGTCATTGATAAAATTTATCTCTCTACGGACTGTAGAAACAGTAATGTCTGGCCGAACTTTCATCAGATAGTCCGTGAACATTTTCTTGTACTTGCGTAATTTGAGTTTATAGAAAAAAAATTTCTTGTACAAGGGCATGCGGTCCAACTCATCGAAGTTGATATCGAAGTTCACCCATCTCACTTTGGGATTTACCTGATAGAACCACTCTTGCCCAGCCTTTTCCGTAAGGATCATATAAAGTTCATAGTCAGTATGTTCTGCCAAGTAATTAATCTTACTACTCAGCACCGAGCTCATCCCATTTGGAGCAAGAAGTCCTCCAACAACATAGACAATTCTCATAATCAATTCATTTTGAGCTTCAAAAAATATAAGAAGTAATTATATTACTATAACAGCATGTTTGACTAAAAAACGACACAAAAATAGGGAAAAAATGGCATTCATACAAACTTTTTAAAGGAAAAACTATAATAATTGCTTTTTTTCTGTTAATTTTGCAGAAAAAAGAAATAAAAAGACTATGAAAGTATTTTATGTATATACTGCATTGCTCACCAAGGGAGGTGCCGACCGTGTATTAACAGAAAAGGCCAACTGGTTAGCAGAACATGGATATGAGGTGGGTATCATCACTGACACGCAGATGGGACGTCCGCCTGTATTTCCCTTGTCCCCCATGGTCAAACTGATCAACCTGGATATAGATTTCTCCAAAGAGTATGGACACAACCTGCTGATGAGGACCTACCTGTATTATCAACTTATGAGTGAATACAAAAGAAAGATGAAGGCCGTACTGAATACAGAGAAACCCGATATCGTCATCACTACCATGGGACGAGACCTGGACTTTCTGACAGACCTTTACAAAGACGGCGCTATCATTGGAGAAGCTCATACAACCAAACATTTCCTACGTAATTTCCACCTACTTGAACAACGAGGTTTCCCTTACAAGCAGATTGCTTGGTATTGGCGAAGGAAAATGGACAGAAACGTTCGAAAGTTAAAAGCAGTAGTACTCCTTACAAAGGAAGATGCCCAAAGTTGGGAGGGAATAACCCAAACCTATGTAATCCCTAATTCCCTACCCTTCGAACCAGCAGAAACCAGCAGTCTCCAGAACAAGCAAGCCATTGCTGTGGGGAGATACAACAATGCCAAAGGCTATGAATACTTAGTCGAGGCCTGGCAGATCGTTCATCAAAGATATCCTGACTGGGCGATTCATATCTATGGTTCAGGAGAATTGAAGGAACAGGTAAAGTCACTGATTGAAAGCAACCATCTGCAGGATACCATGCTGATGCATGAACCAACTGACAATATTCGAGAGAAATATTTAGAGAGCAGCATCTGTGTGGTCAGTTCAAGATATGAAGGATTCTCTATGGTCATCTTAGAATCGATGGCCTGTGGTGTTCCCGTTGTATCTTTCGACTGTCCTCATGGACCAAGGAATATTATCCACAATGGCGAGGACGGCATCCTCGTGGAATATCTCAACACACAGGCTATGGCCGACAGCATCTGTGAGTTGATAGAGCACCCAGAACAACGAATCGAATTGGGAAAGAAAGCTCAAAATAACATCCAACGTTTCTCTAAAGACCGAGTAATGAAACTATGGACTGAGTTTTTTAGCGAGTTAAGAAATCAAAATACTCATTCAACAGAGAAACCGTACAATTAAATATGGGATCACAATCTGGTAGATTACATTATATATCCGTTTTACGTGTTTGTTCAATGCTGTTAATAGTGGCATTTCATAGCATGTGTTTTTATACGGGAAATTGGTGGTATCTATGTACAGATATTGTCCCATTATGGAAATTGTTGTCTCCCCCTACAGTCAATATTGGCCTTACTACTTTTGTCTTTTTATCTGGGTTTTTATACGGATATCTATACATTGAAAAGAATAAGTACAGAAATGCAATGTCTTTCTTAACAAATAAAAGCAGACGGCTACTAATACCATATTTCTTCTGGGGAATAATAATGGTAATTTCATTGCCCGCTGTTCATGTCTCATGGATTAATCTCTTCACAGGAATTGCACATCTTTGGTTTCTGCTTATGCTTTTCGAATTATTTATAATAATAATGCTTCTAAATATGATAGGAATAGGAGAACGAAGTTCAAAAAATATAGATTGTATAATCGTTCTCTTGTCTCTTTTCCTAATATATATTTGGAAAAACTACTCAAACCATCATCATTTTCTTGGAATGGAATCAACTTTGCATTATTTACCTTCTTTTCTTATCGGTTTCTATTACGCAAAATATAATCATATAAAAATAATAAATAGTTTAATTATAACTCTTTCATTGTTTTGTTTTGGATTGTTTCTACTGATTCTACTCTCTTATCTTGATTTCGAGGATAGCAGTACATTATACAGAATTCCAGCCATTATTGTTACTATATCAACCATCGAATATGCGAAACAATTTCCTTCTCGTTTTTGGCAGTCAAGCATAATTTCTAGCTTAGATAAAAACAGTATGGGTATTTATATCTTCAATCAGTTTGTAGTTTTCATCCTTTTGTTAATTCCTGATTTCAACCATTATCTTTGCTACCACCCTTATTGGGGAGTTTTTTTTATCTTTACTATTTCATTGACAATTCCATGGTTATTGGCAAACCTTTTCAACAGAGTAAAATATCTATCATTTTTGATTGGCTAAAAAAATACATTATTTCAATTATAATAAGGTTTATTATGGATACAGAGATCCCCCCAAAAGGTCGAATCAATTGGATTGACTGGGCAAAGTTTCTTGCCATTACTGCTGTTGTATTTTGCCATACCCCCCAGCCACATGATTCTTTCTTGAAATTCTACATCGGCATTTTCCACATGCCATTGTTTTTCTTTATTTCCGGGTATTTGACGAAAGCAAGGAAAAACACGAAAGAAGAACTTTCAAAATGGAAACGTTCTATCATAATACCCTATTTCATTTATAATCTCATCTTTTATCCATATTGGTTAATCAGACTATATGTTGACAATAGCGGCAATATTGGATTGTTTGACTATCTTGTCAGACCATTTGTCGGACTTTTCTTCTTACAGATTGACACACCAATATCGTGTTCAGTCAATGGTGTTACATGGTTTTTGGTTGTGCTCATTATCATGAGAACCACTGTGCTACTTTGCAACAAAACTCATCATTCTGTTTCACATTTGTTTTTTATTGCACTTATTTTTGCAATACTATTCATTTCTAATACATACTACAAAGGATTTGATTCACTTACAATTGTTGGACTATTAAAGTGCATGCCATTATATCTGTTAGGTTTCATCACTCGCAAATACAACATCCTTACTAATACATCATCCATACAAAACCTTATCTCGGCTTTCATGTTAATTTGTATAAGTGTAGTCTTTGGAATTATCTATCGTGATACTGATTCATTTACAATTGAAATGATTTCATTCTATATAGTTCTTGTCACTGCAACCTATGGATTCATGTTCCTTTGCAAACTTCTTGACAGTTTGAAATCATCTGTTATTGTAAATATGTCGCTTGGAACACTCATGATTATGGGTCTGCATTGGATGTTCATTGGCACCACCAATTTTGTTATTGAACGTATTCTTCATCTTCAGACAGGTATTGAGTATTCATGGTACATTTCCATCCTTTTTGCTTTAGCTATCGACTTTGCAATCTATCCTCTCATCATTTTTGCAAAAAAGAAAATGCCCATTTTGTTAGGCAAATAATACATAATAATATGAACAGCTCTTCCTTCCAAAGATTGTCACAGTCGATAGAAGCCTTGAGGTTTCAGCTCATTCTGTTTATCATTTTCCTTCACTGCTATACCTCAACAAGTTATGTCGTAAGAGGACATGATTTGTATTTCCGTATCATCTATCCTCTTTCACTTTGGATTGGAGAGACGGGTGTTCCTGCCTACTTTTTTATATCGGGTCTTCTTTTGTTTTATAGCAGAAAGACATACGGACAGAAACTGAAAAGCAGAATAAAGACGCTGTTAATTCCATATTTATTCTTTAATGGTCTGATATTGTGTGCATATCTTGGGCTTATGTTTTTGGGGAAACCTGCAGACATCCTCGGTAAAGATCTGGCAGATTATTCGTTATTGGACTATTTTAGAGCTTTTTGGGACAGGGGAGATTGGAACCAAGGGAACGGAGCTCCTTTACTCTGTCCATTTTGGTATATTCGTAACTTGATGGTTTTAGTTGTTCTCTCTCCTATTCTTTATTATATTATAAGGTATACCAAATTGCTACTCCCCTTGATTGTTGGCATATTTTGGATTAATGCCCACCATAGTGCATATTTACTTCAAAGCCTGACCATGTTCTCCTTAGGAGCCTATTTCCCAATATGTGACAAAAGCCCAATTGAATTGTTTGAAAAGCACAAGGCACTCTTTATCTGTGCATTCTTTTTTTTAGCAACAATGGATTATCTTCATTTGTTTGTGGCAGTACCATTTGCCTTACCTTTCCACAGATTATCATTAGTAGCCAACACACTATTTATGATTGGCTTTTTAGGTGGTTATTTGTATCGTCACAAAATATACTCTTCTTTTCTATCCAAATCTGCGTTCTTTATATTCTGCATTCACTATCCAATGACAACGGTTTTAAGACCCCTCTTCCAGAAACTCAACAGCTCATCAGACATCATACTTGCTATGCTCTATTTGGCATCAGTTATCTGTATCGCTTTGATTTGTATACTTGCATACAAAGTGTTAAATAGCATCATTCCTAAATTTGTAAGTTTCGTTACTGGAAGCCGCGGATAGACTGGACATCATCGATGATATGTGAAGCGACACATGAGTCAAGAAGGGCATACCCTCTCTCATTCAAATGAATATGATCATCCAAGTACATATTTCTAGGATCTATGAATCCCTTGGGATTCCATTCAGAATCAGAGACAATCAGTACTTTGCCATCAAGACTTTCTTCACGAATCATTGATTGCAGATCTTGCTTGTACTTTTCAAAATCCCACATAGGCGCATCTGTCAGCCAACTTGATATTTGATGCCGCAAGTTAGCAATTGCTGTTTCTCGATGGTAGACAGCTTTATAGTCTACTAAAGGCATTTCTAAAACAATCGGTCTAATACCTGCAGACAGTAGGTTCCTGATAATAAGCCTATAATGATGACAGTAATTCTTTGTACCCATCTTTGCCACAGCATCATTTATACCAGCTGATATGATAGCATAGTCTGGCAACATATCTATGAGACTCTTTGTACCTGACGAGGAGACAGAATCACACATATATGCATAAATAGCACTTGTCTTGGCTCCGACAGATCCATTTGACAATACTTTCGCAGGACTGTTCAAACTATCCTCTAGAATAGACTTCAGTTGATGGTCATACTTCGAATGGTATGCAGCCCAGCTGTCCCCTATAAAGATAACTCGTAGTGTATCATCGTTATGTTTCTTCGCATTATGCCTAATTACCACTTCCTCAGCAAAAGCATAATAATCTGCAAGTTCATAACTCACAAACAATAAACTCGCGACAAAAAGGAAAACAATCACAAGCCATATTCTTTTTGAAGTATTCTTCATATTCATTTCATTTTGAGTACAAAAATACAAAATAGACAACAACAACTCTCGTGAAGATTGTTAATAATACATAAAGAACATACAACTACTTATTCATTTTTGTAAACTCCACTTATTTTTGGCATTATTTAACGCGCAACCCATGATTATGTTTCCAAAAATCGCTATTTTTGCAGAGTTTTAGAAATATAATCACGATTATGGATTTCTTGACGTTTAGACAACGGATGTATCCTATGGGATGTTTCAACATCAATCAAGTGCTGTTGTGGGAAAAGAATTTCGACCGCAACAACCTGACACGTTGGTGTCAGAAAGGATTGCTAATGAAGCTAAGGAACCAGTATTATGCCTTCCCTGAGTATCGGCGAGTGCCCGAATTCTCGCGTTATGTAGCCAATCGTATTTACGCTCCGTCCTATATCAGCCTGCATAGCGCTTTGTCTTTTTATGGGATGATTCCTGAGGAGGTGGTTCTAGTGACGAGTGTCACGACACTCAAAACGGCAAAGTTTGAGAATGACTTTGGTACCTTCCATTATCAGAACGTTAAAACTCCACTCTTTTTCGGATACGAGATCAAGACCATGAAGAATGGTCGAGGCCTGATGTTCGCCACGCCTGAGAAGGCATTGTTGGACCTGCTCTATCTGAACCCATTCTATAAGACAGAGCAGGATATGGAAGAACTGCGTCTGGATGAGGACTTCATGCAAAACGAATTCAACAAGGGTCGTATGATGGAGTATCTTTCAAAGATTGGGAACAAGTCATTAGAACATCGAGTTAAGTGTTTGATTAAGGTATATGAACTATGATAGATTTAGATTATATTCGCAGTTTTTTTCCTCCGGCATTTACTAAGGAGAGTCGTTTTGACCGTTATATGCTCAAGGAGTATCTTCAATTGATGATACTTGACCATTTGGCCACAACCCCTTATATAAATAAGGTATCGTTTATTGGCGGTACAAATCTAAGGTTGATTCAAGGCATCGACCGTTTCTCTGAGGATATAGACTTCGATTGTAAGGACTTGAGTGAGGATGAGTTTCTGACAATGACTGATAGCGTGGTCAGTTATCTACAACATAATAATATTGATGTTGAAACACGCGATAAGCCTAATCCTAAATTGACAGCCTTCCGTAGGAATCTCTATTTTCCACAGATGTTGTTCGATTTAGGACTATCAGGCCATCGTGAAGAGCGACTTCTGTTGAAAGTAGAGGCTCAAGACCAAGGCGTGTACTATACTCCAGAAGTTGCGACAATCAATCGGATGGGATTCTTTTTCAACATACAGGTACCTCCATTAGATATCCTTTGTGCAATGAAGTTTGCAGCAATCTTGTCAAGGCAAAAGGGGCGAGATTTCTATGATACAATCTTTCTACTTTCAAAGACTAAACCAAATATGGAGTTCTTGCAAGCAAGGACCGGTATTCATTCGTTGGAAGAATTAAAGTCAAAAGTTGCTAAAAGGATGGAGGAAGTCGATTTGAATCATAAGAAGTTAGATTTCATGCATTTGCTTTTCAATGAGGCAAACGTCGAAAGAATAGCTCAATTTGTTCCGATTATAGGAGCAATGTAAGATTATGAAATACCGCTATGATCTGGATCTGCTGAAAGGACTGGCTATAATAGCTGTAGTCCTTTATCATGCCGGTTGGTGTAAGAGTGGCTATCTGGGTGTGGATGCGTTTTTTGTACTCAATGGCTATTTAGTGGTTCCAAAGGTGATGAATGAAATAGCCAATGGTCAATTCCATTATTACCGTTTCATAGAGAAAAAAATATTCAGACTGCTACCTTTGGTGCTGATGATCTGCTCCGTCTCACTTGCCATTGGCTATTGGGGTATGTTGCCTAATGACTATCGGTATCTGAGTGAAGAAGTAGTAGCCTGCTCCGTCTTTATGGACAATATGCTCCAGACAATCACCACACAGAACTATTGGGCGGCCATCTATCATAAGGTGCTGATGCACACATGGTTCTTGGGAGTACTCATGCAATTCTATGTGGTATTCCCCCTACTCATGATGCTGATGAAGCGGCGGATGAAAACAGGTCTTATTGTATTGACCCTATTGTCGCTTCTACTCTACCTGCTACCCATTGACAGCATCGGCAATAAATATTACCTATTACCATACCGTTTCTTTGAAATCGCTATTGGAGGTATTGTTGCTATCAAGACATTCAAGAGCTCATCGTCTTTACATTATTTCTCACTCGGCTGTCTGTTCCTGATGTTATTTTTTGGAGCCTTCACAATCGGAGAACGAGAGATGCCTTACAATCTTGTTGGGGGAACCAATACCATCCGAGAGAGTTTCCTGCCGCGAGAGATGATGCTTTTGTTAACAGTGCTTTTCACCGTACTTTTCTGTTCATGGAGAAACCAGTCTAACAAGATTACAACCATGGTACGTCATTCAAAGGTCTTATCCCCTTTGGGGCGAATGAGTCTGAGTATCTTCCTCTGGCACCAACCACTATTTGCATTCTATCGATATTTCTATGCAGATGAGCTGTCACTACAGGTTCTTTTACTTGCCGTACTAATCACACTGGTACTGTCTCTCTTTACCTACTATATTATTGAACGCCGACTTACAATCAACAAGATTTCTCGAATCTGTCTTTTTCTTGCCTTTCTTACAGTGAATGTTTTTGCATTGTGGATATATCAACGTGGTGGAGTTGTCAGGGATGTTCCAGAACTTGACATCTTTGTAGGCAAAGCTGATCCCACAGCATTTGAACGATATACAGACCGAATCTATCAATACGACCAGGAGTTCGCATCTGATAGTACAAAGAAAAAACTCCTCGTCATTGGCAACAGTTTCGCTCGCGACTTTGCCAACATCCTGCTCGAATCATCACTAAAAGACAGTATTCAGCTCTCCTATCATTATGGTATCGAAGACTGTCCATTAACTCGCATCCGCCAGTGTGACCGTATCTATTTCTTCGGGTGGAAACACGAAGTTCCCGATATGGTATGGCAAAACCTCAAACAAGGAGCAGATGTCTGGGGCATTGGCACCAAAAACCACGGCACCAGTAACGGCATCTTCTATAAGAATCGCCTTCGTAGTGATTATTTTGCACAACGAACCACTATCCACAAGGATTACCATACCGTCAATCGTCTACTCAAAGAAGAATGGCAGGATAAATATGTAGACCTACTTAGCTTGACATTGCACCCAGATAGTACAGTTCCTGTATTCACTCCTGATCACCACTTCATCACCTACGATGGCATGCACCTAACGCCAGCAGGAACACGATACTACGCAAAACTAAGGCATTGAAAAAAGCGAAATGCTGACTCATGGATTGGGAAAATCGACTATGCGGAAGCTGTCCTCAGTTGCTATTGCAGTGCTTCCTGTAGAGAATCGTCAACGGCGGTGGTTATATCGACAGGGAATGTGGGCTCGGTAGAGGACGTACTGACCTTCTCGTCCGTAAACCATTAACCGATAGCTATGGTGGCCTCGTTCAGCGTATTGTCCTAGATTAAAAATCCGGAAAAACAGTCTTGAGCGGACTAACCATCAAATGAAGAAAAATGCTGAGTTCTCAGCGTTTTTACTATATTATTATGCAATCGAAGGAAAAAACAATCCAAACATTTGGATATCCAAAGATTTCTTCATATCTTTGTATTCAAATTACAGAAATACAGCTAAATCTTGATAAAATGAAAATATCTCAATTGTTCAAAAAAGAAGAAAATTTCGGAATTGTTGTGAGTCGCAATAACGTTTATGACATCAACAGCCTTCTAAACAATGAAGTAATCTTAAGGCTCGATATTGATAATTTACTAAAAGTCAAGCCATTGTTAACACAAGCAGACCCTTTCTTGTTTGTTAAAGGGGAGAAACTCTACCTATTTTATGAAGAAATGAGGTCTGGCGAAAGAGGGAAAATATGTATGCGGAAAATGACAAATGATGCGAAATGGTCAAATTCCGTAGTAGTTCTTAAAGAGGATTTTCATCTCTCTTTTCCATTTGTATTTGAAGACAAAGGAACTGTATATATGATACCAGAATCACAAGAAGTTGATTCTATAAGACTATATAAAGGAAATGACAATCTGTCTCAATTCTCTTTAGTAAAAACGCTTCTTAATCGGGAAAGAACAAGTAATATCTGTTTTAATTTTTGTGACAATCATCTCGTTTTAAAAGACGGGATATATTACTTATTTACATCTGTCGCTTACAACTGGACATATCATTTAGAGCTCTATTACACAGATGATTTATTACATAATGATTTTATAAAGCACCCGCAATCTCCTATTTACATTGGAAATGATTATGGTAGGAGTGGTGGTTCTATATTACATTTAGACAATAACTATTATAGAATTAGTCAAAATTGTAGAAACAGCTATGGTGCAAACATATCAATTCACCATATAATTAAATTAGACAAGAACTATTATGAGGAAGAACTAATTAAAACAAATGTATTTGACGATAGTAATGATATCTATCGAGAAGGAGGTCATCAGTTACATATTGTAAAATATGGCGACAACTATATATATGCGACAGACTATCGTCGTGTATCTTGGTGTTGGTATCAATCATTTTTGAGAATAAAGAATCATATCAAAAAACTAAGCTAAGGATTCTATTGCATTAAAAAAATTCTTTGCATATAATGTTTTATCAAATAGCCTAACACGCGAAAGAGAAGCCTTTGCCATTTGCTTACATTTATTGGGATGCTCATAAAGATCAAGAATGGATGCCGCAAGATTTTTTACAAAATGCTCGTCAGTGTTGAGTAAAATAGCATTGTTTTCTGTTACCTCTTCAGGTATTCCACCTCGTTTGGTTGTAACAATGGGAAGTCCGATGGCCTGTGCTTCAAGAACTGTTGTTGGGAAAGGATCATCCCAAACAGAAGGGATGACCGCCACATTAGCCATTCGCAGATAATCGGGCATATTTGAATATGGAATAAAACCGGTAAAAACTATACGATCTTTCAGTGATTCTGCCTTATTTTTTAGCTGACGTGTAAATACATCATCATCATTCACATTTCCAAAAAATGAACTGCCAATGACCATAAGTTTGATTTGAGGATAATCCTTCAACAAACCCATGGCCTCAATTAATTCTACGATGCCTTTTTCGCTATTGACTCTTCCACTAAAAACAAGAACAAAGTCATCATTATTGAATCCCAATATAGAGCGGTTAGCCACTCCATTATGATTAAAGGCAGAGAGGTTGATACCATTATTTACTGTTACGGTTTTTGTATCTTGAGGATTAATTGTCTGTACACACCTTTTGATATAATCAGACACCGTCAGAATGCGTTCCGCAGCATCATATATTCCTTGTGCATTGTCAACCTGTTTATATAATTTCTCATTATGAAGATGATAAACCAATTTAGCAGAAGTCACTTTCTTTAATTTCAATGCATAACCAGGTCTATTCTCAATAATAATAATGTCAAATTGCTTTTTTCTTATATCCTTAATAGCCTCATTCAGATAATATTCTATCGAATAATGATAATACTCTTCTCCATGAGTTATCTGATATACCTTCTTCTTTATTTTAGCCCACCACGTATTGACTTTAATAAAAACATAGTGATTTACTTCTGACTTCAGGACTGATAGTCTATCAACGTCAGGATGCCACACACTATAGACAGTCATCTCATGAAGGTGATGCTCGTTGTTATAATCTAAATAAAAATCAATAAGATTCTCTACAGCCCCCCCCTGCACGGCAGGAACTGGTAGAATGCCTGATGTCAAAACAGCTATATTCATTTCTTATTTCTATTATAAGCCTTTAACAAGACTCTGTATTATAGTTCTTTACCTTTTCCTTTTAAGCCAGAACACCAATGTAGACCTCCAACCGATATACACAAAATAGCCAGACTTTAAAGCTCGCCAAAAAACTGAAGGTTTTTCTCTTAATGGTATTTGGTGACCAGTGTAAAACACCTTACTTAGTGTGTAGCGTAAAAACTTGTGAATGATTGGTCTTTGACTATATTTCAACAGTTCATCTGCTACAGTTAGATAGCAATTGATATTGCGCTTGGAATAATGGATTCCCATCGTTGAGGAAGAACGAATCCTATGCATCACAAAACTTCGCTGCAAACAAAAGATATTGTCAGAGCTAAGGGTCAGAATTGTTGTAAAAAGCTCATCTTCATGTATAATGCCTTCATAAAAACGCAACCCTATTCGATTAAGAAAAGCCCGACGAATAAACAATAGCCAAACCACACAGTTGTGTTTTTCCTTATCAAGCATCAGGTTCAACAGCCTTTCTCCATCATAACGTACATCTTCTTCTAAAAGATGTGTACGCTTATAGTTCCATGTAATAGGAGCTGCACCATCTTCCTGCAAGATATCACCATCAAAAAAGATAAAGTCAGCTTGGGTGTGTTCAACATATTCATAACATACACGGAGCGCATCTGTATCTATCAGGTCATCAGAGTCCATAAAATAGATATACTTTCCCGTGGCATGTTGCAAAGCATAATTACGTGCAGCCGACTGCCCTTTATTAGACTGACTATAATAGAAAACGTTATCGTATTTCTCCTTAAAGTCACGAAGTATCTCTTCACTATTATCGGTCGAGCCATCATTGACAGCAATAATCTCAATATCCTTCATTGACTGTGAAATCAATGAGGACAGAGATGATTCCAAATATGGTCCAACATTATAGACAGGAAGAACAACACTGATTTTAGGCATAGTTCCAAATTTACTTGAAACGATTTATTAGTTTGATGCAAATGGTCAACCATCTGCAAGTATTTTCGTTATCACAGAGATCAAATAACTTGTATAAAGTTGTCTTATCAAGCTTTGCCAAACTATTATAATCTTTATATACTCCAGGAGGAAGAACCTTCTTTAGCTCTGACAATCGTTCTTCTGAATTAAGAGAACTGTTAGCATTACTAATACCCCCTTGTTCCCTTTTACTGACAACAATATCTATCAGTTTTACGCTTCTTTCAAATAATACAACCTGTTGCATATAAAACTTCCAATCACCAACTATACGAAGGTTTTCGTCATATTGAAAGTTATCAAATAATGAACGGCGGATAAAACCGCTTTGATGAGGGAGATAACTAACAAAAAATGTGACCATGGAAATGCGTGATGGCAAAAAGGTGGTTGCAGAAGCTCCTGTTTCTGTATTTTGATGGAATTCTTTTCCTATTATGATATCAAAATTCCCCAATTCCTTTTCAACAGAGGCTAAAACATCTGAATCATAGAATGCATCGCCTGAATTCATAAAGTTAAGGTAATCACCTTTTGCTTGCCTGACCCCTTTGTTCATGGCATTGTATATACCTTCGTCTATTTCAGATACCCAGTAGTCAATATTACCAGAATAATGCTGTAGGATTTCTCGACTTCCATCAGTAGAACCACCATCGATGACGATGAACTCATAATCCTTGTAAGTCTGAGAAATAACACTCTCGATGGTTTTACGTAGTCCATCGCAGTTGTTGTAATTGATTGTGATAATTGAATATTTCATATTGAGTTATATATTCTTGCTAGCTTTTCCGCGCTTTCCTTCCATGAGAAATCGGCAAGCCTTGCGCGTTGTTTGGCCAAGAGAGATTCTTTTTCGTACTTGTTCATTGATAAAAAAAATTCAAGACCCTCTGTGAGATTATTATCATTTGAATTAATATTGAAATAGATTGCAGCATCCTTGGCAATTTCAGGGAAGCAACTGGCACGGTTTAGTAAAACAGGACAATCAGCTTGATATGCTTCTAATATTGGAATTCCAAATCCTTCATAGTCACTCGGATATATAAAGCACTCTGCGTGATGGAATAAAGAGTATAATTCATTGTCAGTTTTTGCCCATGTATTGATGAACAATTTGCTGACTCCATACTCTTTAAAAACTGTTTTTTCCTCTTTTTTAAATGGCTTTCCTGTACATATAACATGCAATCCTTTATGTCGTTTGAGTACGGGTGTAACTTGTTTTACAAATGGGATAAAGTTTTTATATCCAAATCTATCTCCGACATAAAGGACGTAAGGGAAATTGTATGGAGAACGGCTACTTTGAATATTTGAAAAAGAACACCCATGGTACACAACATACACTTTCTCTTCTGGAATGTTTAAAAGACGAATAATGTCCTTTTTGGTGTTTTCGCTCACCGCAATAATTGCTTTTGCCAAAGGAGCGAGTTTGCGTTTCATAATTATATGAATATCATCAGGTCCAAAGAATTGTGGATATAATTCTGGTACCATGTCATGAATTGTTAAGACAAAAGGTTTCCCTTTAAGATAAGGCAGAAAATAATCGTCAAAAAAAGTTGGATGGAAGATGTCGTACTCTCCTTTTTGCAATTCCTCAATCGAGTATAAAAGATTGGTATCTATGTATTCTTTTTTCCCTTGTATTTTCTGATACAATTCATAAAGATGCCATTTGCCAGGGAAAGGACGTCGACAAATAAATTGACTAAAACTATCTCTCTTAAAATGTACTCCTGAAAGATTCATTTCTTTGATATATACGTTTTCTGACTCTTTTAGGGAAATGTAAGCACTTATCCCCTTAGGCAAGTTCTTGTACAATTCTGCGAAACAACGCGAAACACCTCCATGGCTTTGCATCGCAAATGCTTGATGGTCATATAGTATGCGCATATCAAGAATTATTATATGTTTTTACTTAAAAATGCAAAAGAATCTCTTCGTAACTCAGAAAGTCTTTTGTCCACTTCATACCAGTCTATTTCTCTTGAAAGTATACTCTCAATGCCTGTTTCTGAAGATATGATTCTATAATCTAGACACACTGACGTTAACAAAGTAGTTATTCTGTCATTTCCTGCAAACATGCCCTCCTTACGTAAACAGACGACAAAAGGAACATGAAATAAAATAGAGAATACGATTCCATGAAAAGATGATGTCAACACGTACTCTGCATTCTTTATCCATCCGAGCCACTGTGGAATGGTTGGATACACATATACTGCGCCTGTTAGAATCTCCATTTCAATATCATTTTGGGGATTAGCAAATGTTGCGTATGTTATAATACCATGACGTTCATTATATTTGCTTGCAGATTGCCAATACAATTCATCTGATGTTGTAATATTGACATGATATGCAAAACAGTATTTATTATTGTTGACCGTTACAAAAAGTTCGTTGTAATCATCAATTGTAAGTAAAAGTGTTGGATCAAGTACCAAGTGCGCATGGACACCAACCTTTTCACAAATAGATACACCCGTTTTCTCTCGGACACTTATGGCATCAAAATTGTTAAGAAGGAGTTGTAATTCACCAAGCAACTCGTCTGGATAGTTTTCAATTGCAAAACTGGGGGCATATGCAATCCTTTTTATTGAACTCCCCCCAAAGTCTAAGAAAAAACTGCGATTGTTATAAGAACTTAATAATTGTGCCCAAACTTGATCACTTCCTGTGATATATATATCTGCTTTAGGAGGATTCCTCTGTAAATCTTCTAATGAGTTATAGCATCGATGGGTGAAAACGATATGATTATGCCTGAAACGGTTGAAATATCTGTTTGGATATTTTGACTTTATGTATTCATGATAAAATGATTTAATATTATTACGTAAAAGATAGAAACCTGTTTTGGAAAACATAATTCTCCTTTGTAACCAAAGGTAATAAGGCCTATGAAAACCATATCGAATCACACATGGGGATGTACCTAACTTTTGTAATGTTTTCTGTAAGGCGAAACATTGCAGAAGTTGGCCATAATTATCCTGGCTTTGAAAAAAAGTTATTACAGCAACTTTCTTCATACTCTTCTCGGGTAAATTTTTTGTAATAAACTCGAAAGCCTCCTACTTGTGTTTTGTATTTTTAAGCATATTGCGTGACTGCTTCTTATATTAATGGAGATGTTGTTGTGTAAAAAAAAGAACAGTTTTGAATATCGATTTTGAGGCCAATCTCTTGTAAATAAAGGATTACTTTTAAGGGCTGATTCTACCGAGGTTTCTATCATTGTACAATGCTGTTTGATAAATGACGGGATGCTATTTAGTTTATCGTATTCTAATAAAAGGCTTATCCCTCTATCATCATCAAATTCGGCATTGATATTCTGAATTCCCCAATAATCTCCTAAAGTATAATTGGAACCGCTTTTCCCTTTCCTAAACATGCATGAATAACAAGAGGGGCGAAGAATGTAATTATCTAAGAACAATCTCATATAGAGACTTTCTTGATGATGGCAGATAATGCCTGCAGCCTGATTACCCTCTGCTGCTGAATCTGCAAAATTGATGACGAAGTGATAATTCTTCCACCCTTTCACTTTATTCCTGAAGTCTATTTTTACAATGGGTTGTTTGTATTGATTAATCACTTCTGATAGATAATCTTTCCAAATCTTTGGACTTGGAACCCCATGGCATATAAGGTCTATTGTTGTAAGGTTTTTATAATCTTTTTGTAGGTATTGTCTCAAACCTGCTACTTGACATGGTGTTCCTGTGAACAAGACATTGATGTCATCCTGTAGTTTTTGTTTTATATCTTTGTAAACACCAAAAGTATTGCTTTGTACGTATTTCGAACCTTGGAGATAATGCAAATCTTCTTTTTTTATAATACCTATATGCCTTACATTCCATTGTTCATCAAAGGATGCACCATATACAATACCGCCTTCAGCTATTGTTTTATTTGCAAATGCAGAAAAAATTCCTCCAGAACTACTTGTTTTTCTTACCTCCTCATCATTATTCTTGATTGCATAAGCGTATGTAGGTGTTCGATTATCATTTTCATGGAGAATAGGGCAGACTTTTTCACATAGTCCACAATTCGTACATCTTTTTTTGTTGTTTACAATAGGATAGAGAAAGCCACTCTTATCCGCTTTCATCGTTATTACATGATGTGGACAAATCGTGGCACAAGCAGCGCATCCGCAGCATTTTTTTTTCTCTTTTATTTTTATCATTATCCTTTCATGTTGGTTTATGATTTCAAGGACCATTTATGACTGCAAAGAACTATTTTCCCTCTCAAGTGAGGAGCAATAACGCGTCCTTGACCGAAATAATCATCGTCATATACATCAAATTTAATGGTATTAAGTAGGAAATCTGCAAATTCACCGTCAATACCAGCAGATAATGAAATTCTGTAACTCCCACCTGTTAATGGTAATTTAGGAATCTCTAAATCCATAATATGTTCTCCCTTATTAAATGACATGTTGCCGATTGTCATATCTGTAGGGAATGACATCATTGGATTTCCAAACATATCGCGTATACCTAATCCAACAAGACAATTTCTAACATCTTGATTAGCAACTAATTTTACCCTTATTTTCAAATAATCTCCACAACGAGGAGATATTGGAGAGTCTGCGTTGTTCAAAAATGACACATCAAAAAATCTAACTTTTCCGTTGCATTTGCCTTCACGTTTAGCATCTGCAAGTGAGGAATAGTTTTCGCCCTTATTACACAACTGCATGTAATGATCAATACATTCATCAACCTGACCAATGAATTCTATTTTACCATTATTTAATACCACACCATTGTGGCACAGGTTTCTTATTGCTGCCATATTATGGCTTACGAATAGCACAGTGCGCTTTCCACCTCTACTCACGTCCTGCATTTTGCCGATAGCTTTCTTCTGGAACTCTGCGTCACCAACAGCGAGGACTTCATCAACAACAAGAATTTCTGGTTCCAAATGGGCTGCAATGGAGAAACCTAAACGAACTGTCATACCTGAAGAATAACGTTTAACAGGTGTGTCAATATATTTCTCAACGCCAGCAAAATCGACAATTTCGTCTAATTTTCTTGTAATTTCCGCTTTGGTCATTCCCATAATAGAGCCATTCATATAGATATTTTCACGCCCTGTCATCTCGGGATGAAACCCTGTCCCCACTTCCAGCAATGAAGCAATTCTTCCTTTTACACGTATATTTCCGATAGTTGGAGTAGTAACTCGTGACAATAGTTTTAATAAGGTGGATTTTCCTGCGCCATTTTTCCCAATGATACCCACCACATCACCTTCTTCTACCTTGAAGTCAATATCTTTCAATGCCCAAACATAGCCACTACTTGCCTTTTGGGTGCGATTGTTCTCGTCTCCAATTTTAAGATAGGGATCTTCTTTCCCTCTAAATAGTGCCCACCATCTATTCAAGTCTCGACTGAGTGTGCCAGTGCCTATTACGCCAAGCCTGTATTGTTTGCCAATACTATTAAATTCAATAACCACATTTCCCATAATTAAAATATTTAGATGGTATCCATAAAGCTACGTTGCACTTTATTAAATGTAATAATACCCCAAACCAGGATAAAAATAGTGAATAGTACAGAATATATAAAATATACCCAACTAAAAGTTCCCTGTCCAAGGAATCCTAATTTGAATGTCTCAATTATTGCAGTTAGTGGGTTTATGACTATAGCCCAAACATATTGAGGGTAATTGTCTTTCAGTATAGACAATGGATATATGACAGGCGTTATATACATCCATAATTGTACACCAAAAGAAACAAGGAACTTTAAATCCCGATATTTAGTAGTCATAGATGTAATCAGTAGGCCAAACCCCAAACCAAGACCAGCAAGCATAATGATAAGTATTGGAAACAATAAAACATACCATGTTATTTGTGGGGAATAGCCTTGGAATATATAAAAAAAGTAAATCGCGATAAAAAGTCCAAATTGTATCGCCATCTTTAACAAACTGGAAGTTGCAATAGATAATGGAACAACCAGTCTCGGAAAATAAACTTTTCCAAATACATCTTGGTTAGCATTAAAAGTTTCTGAACATCTTGATAAACATTCTGAAAAATAATTCCAACATAAAATTCCTGCCATATAAAAAAGAGGCTGCGGTAACCCATCTGTGGATATACCAGCGATACCGCCAAAAACAAACATGAACATAATTGTTGTTGTCAATGGTTGGATAATGTACCATAATGGACCAAGTATGGTCTGTTTGTATAATGTCACAATATCCCTCTTAACATACATGTTCAGCAAATCTTTATATCTCCATACTTCTTTCAAATTTAAGCTGAAGAGTTTGCTGTCAGGTTGAATAATAATATCCCAATCTTTTTTATCCATATTGATATTATTTATTATGAATAGACTTTCTAAAGTTTTATTATATTGTTAATTGTCATAAAAACTCTTTCGCACCAGATTTTGCTAAGCTCCTCAGAAAGCTTTTAGTACTTTGTCACAGCTGATGTATGTACGTTCTCTAGACATATATTCCTTTTACTTTGCAAAGATAGTAAATTAGTTTGAAAGAACCAAATTATTTATGAAAGATTTGTTCCTGATAATTGAATTTTAATGTCTCTTGATAAATCTACGCTTTGACAAGAAACACTAAGTATTATGTTCTGTATGAATAAAATCAGTATTCTTATGATCAATATGAAGAATGTTTTTAAGCATTCGTAGCACAAGACCAGGAATCGCAAACACTTTCATGAAGGACTGAGTCCTCAACTGTTTAGGAATTGCAATAAACAAAACCAATGCCAAGAGTGCAAACAGTATCCACCATTTCTCACACCAGTAGGGAGTAAACAGGGTTGACAAGACAGACATACCACCTAACAGGACTATCAAGATGGAACGGGGAATGAGAGCTTGCTGAATGGTCTTATCAATGAAATTAATATTGCCATGAGCAATCGCACTGGGAATCTTCGGTAACTGACTAAAAAGACTCTGCACCTGAGCCGTCATCCAACGCATACGCTGACGCTGGAAATTATCCTGATTGCTAACTTTCTCATCAAACACGTGAATATCCGGGGCATATTTGATAAATACCTTCTGACGGAGCAGCAAAGCTTCCATCTCTCGATCTTCACCAGCCGTTTTTAACTCGAAGACATTTTGTTTGAACAGGTCATACTTGAAGCACATGCCTGAACCAATCAATGCTGAAGAAAGTCCAAGACGATTATGAGCTTTACGGAAAAGGGTGTTGTTGATTTCCTCACTTGCACCATCAAGCACAGCTACATCATTATTGGCATTTTTAGCACAGCGATGGCATTGGATGGCATCATAGACATGACAGAGGACATTCAGCTGAGACAAGAACTCTGGACGTACCACATTATCTGCATCAAGCACTACCACATTGTCAAATTGACCTTCAACATGAGTGATGGCGTACTGCATGGCCTTTGCCTTAGAACTCTTTTCAAAAGTGGGCGTCAACAAACGGATAGGTAGCTTAGCCAATGCTTCATTCGTCTCATGCTGCATGTGGTCAGAAATCACGGCTACTGTATACAAATTATCTGGATAATCCTGTTCCAAGAACTTCTCCACAGCATTCAAAATCACACGGTCTTCGTTATAAGCTGGATAAAGAACCAAAAAACGATGGAACTTGTTGGATAAGGCTGCTGCCTGAGTCGCCACATAGTCTTCTTTATCATAGAACAATGATATAATAGCAAAAAACACAACGTATACTACAGATCCTGCAATAAGGATCCATAAGGCAATGTCTATTATATGGAGTATCGACCACATCATTTCTTCCGGCGTTTAAAAATCAACACATTCTTTAAAGAAAAAGAGGGAATATGGATCTTTTCTACTTTATCTGACAGATGGAAAAAGCCTGCTACGGTTCGTAACGGTAGCAACAGAAAATCCTCATCCCAATGGTCGTCGACAAATTCATCAGGAGTAGCCAAAGCAAAAGACAGACCTGCAAAAAAGGCTACAATCCACCACTTGATGCAAAGTGTGAAATAAATAAACGGCAGTACGACACACATGACAACAATGATGGCCATCAACAGAACACGTGGTATCAACATCCATTGGATAATCTTGTCAACCAGATCATACTGGCGATTGAACAACGCGACAGGGAGGAAACGGATATTTTTGAGCAATGCCTTAAACTGCGTAATAATCCACCTACCACGCTGCCTATTAAACTCATCTACCTCACGAACCTTCTCATCATAGACACGAATATCATCAAAATAATCGACAAAAATTCGCTGACGCATCAACATGGCTTCCAGTTCCTTATCTTCAGCTGATGTACGTACATCCATTATATTTTCTTTGAACCAAGTAAAATCGTAAGCTACGCCAGACCCTGTTAGGGCTGCGGACAAGCCGACGACATTATGGCCACGACGGAAAATAGATGTATTAATTTCCTCAAAAACGGATCCAACACGCGCTGAAGCTGTATCACGGTTCTTAGGAAGACGATGTGCCAAGATTGCCTTACTACCTGCACTCTCAAAGGCATCATTCATTTGCTCCAGAAAATCGGGCTCCACAATATTATCAGCATCGATGATGACAACAACATCATAAATCTTAAATGCAGGAAGATTAAGAATAGCATACTGAAGAGATTTTGCCTTCGTACTCTTTTCAAAATTGGGAGTCAGCAGCGTGATCGGGAACTGTGCCAAACGGAAATTGGTCATCTCACTCTGATGGTCAGAAATGACTGTTACATCGAAAGAACGTTGTGGATAGGACTGACCAAGAATTGAATTGACGGCATTCAAAACGACATTATCCTGCTTGTAGGCCGGTATCAGAACGGCAAAACGATTCTGATGTCTTGCTTTTGGAACTCTTTTCTGATGAACAAACAAAGATGTAATAGAAAAGCAAAACAAATAGAGTACCGTCAAACTTACAACGACAAAGAATGACCAATCAATAATATCTAATAGAAACCAGAAATTCATAGCATTCTCATTTATTTGTATGAATGTTTCAGAAAGTCACGAATACCACGAAAAACAGCATCAACTAAATCTCCTTCTCCTTTTACCAAATACTTCAAAATATCTTTTGTTCCTACCAACACTATTAGGTAGCAATACGTCAAATACTTTTTAGGAGACTTGACATTCCGCTGCGCTAAGATAAGACGATTACGAGTGATATAATAGGTTCTAAGGGGACTGTTCTGCCCTGTAGACTGACTCTCCTTGTGAAAAACAGTACAACAGGGATCATACCAAAGCTGATAACCTGCTCGAGAAATCATCATGGACCAGTCTAATTCCTCATAATAGAGAAAGAAGCATTCCGGCATCATGCCAGCCTTCTCAACAACTTCCCTCTTCACCATCATGGCTGCTCCATGAGCGTAGGGTGTAGGATACGCCACGTTATACTGCCCGCAGTCTTCCTCATCAAACCCGATGGAACGGTTACGGAGTGTGATAGAAGAAAGAGGGGTATAACCTGCATACTGAATGGGTTGATGTCCCCAATAGAAACGTATTTTAGGGCAGACAAGCCCAATCTTAGGATCTGATTCCAATCGGTCTACCAGTTGACTGAAAGATGCAAGTTTCTCCTCATTTGAACCAAGAAACACAGTATCATTATTGATAAAGAACAGATATCGGCCATGAGCAGCCTGGATTCCTAAGTTATTGCCACCAGCAAATCCCAAATTATGATTACTTCGAACAATACATACTTGAGGAAAACGCTGCGAAATGATCGAAGCATCATCATTTTGCGAAGCATTGTCAACTACTATTACTTCCATCCCATCACAGAAAGGGATGGATTCAATCAATGCACAGGTATCTTCCAACCCGTTATAATTGATTGTGATGATAGAGACCTCTACTTCCAAACTTCAATATCAATTCCGTTATACTCTTGACAACTTCTTCTTTTCTAATTTCAGCCGCTTCTTCTCTTCCTGTGCAGCAAAACGTTTTTCCTCCATCTCAACCCAGGCAGGTTCTATATAGGGAAGAACATAGACAATAGAAAGACCACCGTAGAAAATCAAACCATTCGGAAATTGCATCAACACCTGATTACCATATCCACCTAACTGAACAGCCACAAAAGCTCCACATAGTCCAGCTCCCACACCAACTAAAGACCGACATTTAATTTTAAAGAATACAATCCAACAAGCTCCCATTAACATGACAACTGTTAATATCACAAAAATAGTAATACCCACGGCACCAGTATGTATCCAAATATATACATACTCTGAATCAGGCGCAATCTTTGATAGTTTATAAAACTTATTGTTAGTCGGCACTCGATCAGTACTTGTACCCAAGCCAATACCAAAAGGAGCATCACGAAGATATTTTGCCATCGTAGCCTGGTTGATATCCCTTGTATGTGCAGATGCATCGTTTTTGTTAAATGCAGATCTCATACGACGAATCTGCTGGTTACCATTGCCAATATTAGTAAACACTAAGATAAAAAGGAAGATAACTCCAACGATAGCACTGGGAACAATTATCTTAAATGATTTAGACAACACCAAAAAAACCATAAAACCTGCTATTAAACAAAAAATAGCTGTACGTGTACCTGACTGGAACATTCCCCAAACTACCAATAATCCAATAACAGCATAAAATATCCGTTCCCACTTAATTCGTCCCATGATAGCAATGATAAAAAAAGCGACAGCTGAGGCTGCAGCATTAATACCATAACTCGCAGCATCATTAAAAGTGGAGAACCAACGGATTAAGGTTCCTGCCTGTAAAACATGTGTTTTAGCACCAGAACTATATAGCCAAGCTGACTCTTGAGGAGTCATTCCAATATAAATCTGCTTGAAAGTCCAATAAACAGAAAAAAGAGACAATAATGCCCAAAGTCGTAAATACGTATTCAAACGTTCTGGTGTGGTGATATACAATACAAAAACAATATAAAAATACAACAATTGTAATGCTATCATTCGGAAACCAGTATACCAGTTTCCAACATCCAGGCCTAAATCGCACGAATCATTCAACACTTCAAGGGTACAAAACCCACACCAACAACATAAAGCCAACAACATCAAGCTACCAGCACGATCAAAATGAGGAGTTTGTCGGGCATCAATTATGGCTATTGCAATTAAAAGAATTTCTAATAACTCATTATATAAGGAGAGAGGAATGCCATTAGGCAATAAACCATTCTTATTAAGAGACATAATAAAATAGTTTATTACGACTAAAGCCCAAAAGAATGACATTCTCCATGTAAAAGCCACATATATTATGGGAACCAAAAAGGGCAACAAGCAAATGATGGCAAAGGCATTAAAACCTGCTGTAACGAACTGGTAGATAGCAAGTGAAAACAGGAGAAAGAGTACCAAGACTCTTCCTCCATTTTCCGGATAATATTTGGAAATACTATTTGCCATTACTTCGCGTGACTATTTTCCACTGCAGTCAGACCCATCTGAGATATACGATAGACAAAATTATTGAACTTCGTATAAGGAGGCAACTGACCCACAAATTCTTCAACAGCATAGCGTTGGGCTTCCGTCAGATACATATAAAGGGAATCCTTATTCTCAAGCTGAGATATTACTTCCTTCAACGCTTTCTGGTCAACATCCTTCCATGTACGGTTGGCGCGGGTCACCATCAAGTTGACGGTTCCCATATTCAGCAATGCAGGTGAAATAGAATTGTCATCCAAATTTGGATATTCAATAATCACTATCTCATTGGGCATTACATCGGGACAAAGATCCTTAATATCCTTTGCCATGATATAGCGGCTATCCTCTGCCAAGAAATCTTCATCGTAGGTAAGACGACGAACCTGAAGACCTATAGAAACCCAATAGTTCTCCAGTTCCTGAGCCAGATAGCTCTTACCATTAGCAGCATCCGTGGAAAGCAAGTTTAGCACATTCTGCTGTCCCTCTTTAAAATGTGGGAGCAACTCCTTACTGAGCTGACGCAAAGCCATGTCGGCTATGGTCTTATTGTAACGGCGATAGCGCAAAGTGCTCTCCTTTGGGAAACAGCCCATAACAGGAATCTTCGTGATACGCTCAGAACGCATGCGATCACGAAGGGTGCGGTCGAGCAATTCGATGATGAAGAAATACATGGCCGTCAAAAGGAAGGTAACCAAAAAAGCACCCAACAAAATCATCATACGATTCGTGGGTTGTGCATTCATGGGGAACATCGGGGGATTGAGTACTCGTAGCGTTGCCGTAGTCATCTGTAAGTTACGCTGACGCAGACGGGCAGCATTCAGAGCCTTCAGCATCTCCATATAGTTGCCCTCAATAAAACCGATATGGCGGTCCTTACGCGCAATCGTAGCACCAATCGGAGCATAATAGAGTATCTGGTCATCTAGTTTACGTCGGAAATCATCATTGGCAGACATCTCAGCCTTGGTCTTTTCCAACAAAAGTACCTGTTCCAACCAACGATTAATCATTTCACTTGACTTCACACCAGTCTCCGTACTGAAATTGGATGCCTCAATATCCTTCGTCAGGTCTTTCACTTTTCCAGTTGCATCTTGCAACATCTTCTCAGCCTTTGCCAGTTCCAACTGAGACTCAACCTCATTTCCGCCCTCGCTGTTCATCAGCTTCAAATTCGCAATACGAGACTGAATACGGGAAATATCGGTTACCTGATTCGTAAACTCCTTATTGGCACTGATTATCTTCTTGCGGTCGCCCAACTGACGCTCCAAATAATCCATCAAGGCCTTGGTGGTTGTATAATTCATCAACTGAGAATTGCTGGTTGTCTGATGACCCGCATCCATACCAGCTAAAGCCTTGGTCTGTTCACCATAATTGATAATTTTCTTTTCAATGTTATAACGAATCAGATCATCCTCGGCACCCGTCAAAATACGATACAAACGGGCAACCTCGCGTTCAAAGAACTTAATCACATTATTGGTCTCACCATAACGTAACTGCTGGTACTGGCGGGCAAACACATCATTCAAGATGTCCAATGTATTGTAGCATATACCTGCATCATTAGCTGAATAGCCAATAGCAATGATATC
>Ga0310694_10001459_pt1 | contig 26812 bp, 24 predicted proteins | sample 174DNAGHGhighgp2_FD_203884 | JGI IMG/M metagenome (GOLD analysis project Ga0310694, IMG submission 203884) | Sheep rumen microbial communities from Palmerston North, Manawatu-Wanganui, New Zealand - 1742 DNA GHGhigh gp2 (v2) (version 2) | ecosystem: Host-associated > Mammals > Digestive system...
GAGGCGGCACCCTGATCACGGTCCATGAGGACGGCACTACGGACATCGTCCAGGTGCCCCTGACCGCCGTCATTCAGGAAACGAAATGAACGAAGGACAGAAAAAAGCCGCCCCGAAGCGGGGCGATCTATACCTGATCGGCGGGTGCCTGCTGGCGGCCCTGATCTGCTGCGGCCTGTGGCTGGGACTTAGAAGGGACGGCGCCGCCGTGGTGGTGGAGCAAGACGGGAAGGAGACCGCCCGGTATGCTCTCGATGAAAACAGGACCGTGAGGATCAAGGGGCAAGGGGGGTATAACCTTTTGGTCATCGAGGGGGGCGAAGCCTGGCTTTTGGAGGCCGATTGCCCCAACCTTCTCTGCGTGAAGACCGGAAAGATCCGCTACGCGGGCCAAAGCATCGTGTGCCTGCCCCATAAGGTGGCGGTACGGATCGTGGGAGGGGCGTCCGCCCTGGACGCTGTCACCGGCCCATGAAGACCAGGAAGCTGACTACACTGGGCCTCTCCGTGGCCCTGGCCCTCATACTGTCCTACGTGGAGAGCCTGCTGCCGCCCCTCGTGGCCGTGCCCGGGGTGAAGGTGGGTTTGCCCAACGTGGTGATCCTGTTCCTCCTCTATCGCTACGGCTGGAAGGAGGCCGCCGCCGTGTCCGGCCTGCGGCTGCTCCTCACCGCCGCCCTGTTCACGGGCTTCGCCGCCTTCTTCTATGGCCTTTCCGGCGCGGTGCTGAGCCTTCTCGGCTCAGCGCTGCTCAGGCGCTCGGACCGCTTCTCCCCCCTGGGGGTCAGCGCGGCGGGGGGCGTGCTTCATAACCTGGGGCAGATCGCCCTGGCCGCCCTCGTGTTGGACAGCGGCTACATCTTCGCCTACCTGCCCGTCCTTCTCCTCTCCGGTACCGTGGCCGGCGCCCTGGTGGGCCTGTTGGCGGGGATCTTGATCCAAAGAACGGACGTCAGATAAGCTTCGTATACCGGGCCAGGTTCGTGATGAACCCGGGCCCTTTTTTCGTGTCGATCTCGTACCAGCCCGAAGGGGCCGTATTGAGGAAAGGGAAGCGGTCGCCCCGGTGGGCTGTGAAGAGGATCCGGCCCTTTTTCGAATCGGCGGTCCGCACGTTCACGGACCCGCCCACCACCTCCACGAACCGTTCCGGCACGGGGGCAGGCGGCTCCGGCGCAGGTGCGCTCGTCAGCTCCTTTTCGAAGACCTTGGGGATGCCCCAGCAGGCCCAGTCCTTCGCCCGGAATTTGGTCTTCACCACCCCGTACTTGCGGCCCTTAGCCTCGATCAGGTACTCGTCGTCGATCATGTAGCCGATGTGGCTGGCCCGCTTCCCGGAGAGCCGGAACACCCACCAGCCCCGCCGGGGCGGCTGGTCTTTCAGCACGCAGCGGCCCATCATGGTGTTGGCGTTCACGTCGCACTTGTAGAGGTGGGCGAGGTTGTAGAGCCAGTAGCAGCCGAGGCCCGAGCAGTCGTAACCGTAGAGGACCGTGGCCCCCGCCCGGAACTTCTTTTCGCAGAAGGCCATGGCTTCCGCCCTGTGCTTGGGGTCGCTCTCCCGGCGCTCGATCACCGCCTTGTAGTTCTCCGGCGTCAGCCGGGTGTGCTGTCCGCCCCACAGGTAGGGCTCCCCCACCTGGGCCTTCAGGTATTCGATAAATGCATCCACGTTCTTTTCCATATACATATCCTCCTTATGGCATCAGCATACCCCACGAAGGGGTCCTTGGTTTCCGATAAATCGTTCATATTCAGCCCCCCGCCTATCCTATGCGGCGGGCGCCTGTCACCGTGCCTATATATATGGAACAAAAACGAAATATCAGTTGAAATGCAGCCGGGTTCGGGGTACAATAAATAAAACCTTTCGGGAGGTACGACCATGGCATTCGACGCATATAAGGTGAAGGACGAATTGATCCAATGGATCCGGGACTGGTTCGAGGAGAACGGCCCCGGCTGCAACGCCGTCATCGGCATCTCCGGCGGCAAGGACAGCTCCGTGGTGGCGGCCCTGTGCGTGGAAGCGCTGGGGAAGGACCGGGTGGTGGGCGTGCTCATGCCCAACGGAGAGCAGCCTGACATCGACATGTCCCACCTGCTGGTGGAGACCTTGGGCATCCGCTACTACACGCTGAACATCCACGACACCTATGAAGCGTGTCTAAGGGAGATCGAGGGCACCGGGGTGGAGATCAGCAACCAGACCCGCATCAACCTGGCCCCCCGCATCCGCATGAGCATCGAGTACGCCCTGAGCCAGTCCCTGAACGGCCGGGTGGCCAACACCTGCAACTGGTCCGAGGACTACGTGGGCTACGCCACCCGCTACGGCGACGGCGCAGGGGACTTCGCGCCCCTGGGGCGGCTGGTGGTCCGGGAGGTGAAGGCCATCGGCCACGCCCTGGGACTCCCCCAGGTGCTGGTGGAGAAGGTCCCCAGCGACGGCCTCTGCGGCAAGACCGACGAGGACAACCTGGGCTTCACCTACGCGGCCCTGGATCGCTACATCCGGGAAGGAATCCTGGAGGACGAGGCCACGAAGGCCCGCATCGACCGGCTGCACAAGCTCAACCTCTTCAAGCTCAAGCCCATTCCTTACTTCCCGTACGGAGAAGAATAAATTCATATAAGGAGAGAGATATGAAGGTATTGGTCACCGGCGGCGCCGGGTACATCGGGTCCCACACCTGTTTAGCTCTGCTGGAGCTGGGCTACGACGTGGTGGCCGTGGACAACTTCTGCAACAGCTCCCCCGAATCCCTGAAGCGGGTGGAGGAGCTCACCGGGAAGAAAGTGCCCCTCTACGGCATCGACGTGCGGGACGAGGCGGCCCTCGACAGGGTGTTCAAGGAGCACGAAATCAGCTGCGCCATCCACTTCGCGGGCCTCAAGGCCGTGGGCGAGAGCGTGGAGAAACCCCTCAGCTACTATGAGAACAACCTGCTGTCCACCATGACGCTGCTGAAGGTCATGGGGAAGAACAACGTGAAGCGGATCATCTTCTCCTCCTCCGCCACGGTCTACAGCACGGAGAACGTGATGCCCCTCAACGAGACCGGGCGCATGGGCTGCACCAACCCCTACGGCTGGACCAAGTTCATGTGCGAGGAGATCATCCGGGACTATGCCAAGGCCGATCCCGCCTGGTCCGCGGTGCTCCTTCGGTACTTCAACCCCGTGGGGGCCCACCCCTCAGGCCGCATCGGCGAGGCGCCCAATGGCATCCCCAACAACCTGATGCCCTTCATCACCCAGACCGCCTGCGGCGTCCGTAAGGAGCTGGTGGTCTTCGGCGACGACTATCCCACCCACGACGGCACCTGCATCCGGGATTACATCCACGTGATGGATCTGGCCGAGGGCCACGCCGCCGCCATCGACTACCTCATGGCCCATACCGGCACCGAGGTCTTCAACCTGGGCACGGGCGTGGGCTACTCGGTCCTCGACATGGTGAAGGCCTTCGAGGAGGTCAACGGCCTCCAGCTGCCCCACCGGATCGGGCCCCGGCGGCCCGGCGATATCGCCGTGTGCTACGCCGATCCCACCAAGAGCCGGGCCCTCCTCCACTGGACCGCCAAGCGCACCCTAAAGGACATGTGCGCCGACGCCTGGCACTGGCAGCAGCTGAACCCGAGAGGGTACGACGCATAGCCACTCAGCCTGTTGAACCCTGTGGATTCAACAGGCTGGGCTCCGCTTTCGCTTCGCTTCCAGGTCCCGCCTATACGCCTGCGGCGTACCGGGCGGCGGGACCTGCAAGGTGTGAGATTCACCGCGCATGTCGCTGAATCTCACATATTTGAGCCTGCCGTTCTTTCTTTGTTGATTGAGCGCGCGCGGTTACACCACGCTTTGCGCTGCTTGGTGAGAAAGAATCTAGAAGAATAGGAAGCAGAGGAAGAGAGGATATGCCCTGGTATTGTCTGTTCTGCAAGGCGGGGCAGGAACAGAACGTCATACGGATGCTGGAGGAGCGGGGGGCGAAGCCCCTGGCCCCTCTCGCTGTACACCTGCAGCCCGGGGAAAAGGGCCTCGAACGGACCCGACGGCGGCTTTTGCCCGGGTATGTGTTCTTCGAGCAGGAGGGCGAACCAGACTGGCAGGGGATCATCCGCTACTCCGCCGTGCTCAAGATCCTCCACTACCAGGACGAGACTCCGGAGCTCAGGGGGGCGGATCTGGACTTCGTCACCTGGCTCAAGCAGTATGAGGGGCTCATCGACGTCTCCGAGGTGGTGAAGGTAGGCACCAAGATCGCCTTCGTCAGCGGCCCCCTGGTGGGCATGGAGGGACAGGTGCTGAAGGTGAACAAGGGCCGTCGCCAGGTCCAGGTGGCCGTGGGCGGGGAGGAGAACATGTTCCACACCATCTGGTGCGCCGTGGAGTACGTTCAGGAGCGCCCGGATACGGAGTCGGAATAGGAAATAAACGGAAGATCCATCGAAGCGCGGCGGGAGCCGTGCTTTTTTGCGCGTTTTTGCCGGGGCGCGGGGCTTTTTCGGCACAGGCCGACCCATTTCCCTCCGGTTGACTTTTCTTCCGCTTTTTTATATAATACAAAGGATTATAATCGTATTAATATGCGTATGAGTATGCCCATCTGCGGATCGGAAGGGATCGGGGCGGACGACTCGCATTCAGGACGCTGCAGCGGACGCGCGCGCGGCCATAGCCGCCCCGAAACCGGACAGCCGACAGAACATGCTCTGGCCCGTCGAAGCAGCGTGGACTGCTCCGAAGGCCGGAGGCGTGGAAAAATACGGAGAGGAACGCATTTTCGCGGATCGAGAGGATATATGGAAGAGAGAGACATGGTGAACCGGAAGGGAAAGCGGATGCTGGAGCCGTGGCAGATCCTGTCAGGGCTCATGGCCGTCTATGATTTTGTCGCCATCCACGGCGCCTTCCTGCTGGCGCTGCTGGCCCGGTTCGACTTCAAATTCGGGGAGATCCCCGATGTCTTTTGGCTGCCCTATACCCGGTTCATCACCGTCTACGCCCTCGGTGCCCTGGTGGTGTTCTGGTTTTTCCGGATGTACAGGAGCCTGTGGGCTTACGCCAGCTTCGCCGAACTGGTCCGGGCCCTGGAAGCGTGTTTGATCACCGGCGTTGCCCATATCATCGGCATCACGGTCCTGTACGGCCGGATGCCCCTCTCCTACTATTTCGGCGGCGTCCTGCTACAGACGGTGCTGGTGGTGGGCATCCGCTTCTCCTATCGGTTCATTCTCTATGAACGCAGCAAACGGCAGCCCGCCGGCGGGGCGGAGGGCCGGATCATGCTCATCGGCGCCGGTTCTGCCGGGCAGATGATCCTCCGTGATTTGAACGCCAAGGGGGCCCAGGGCAACCGGGTGGTGTGCATCATCGACGACGACCCCAACAAGCAGGGCCGCTACGTGGAGGACGTGCCGGTGGTGGGCGGCCGGGAGGACATCCTGGTCAACGTGGAGAAGTATCGGGTCAACAAGATCTACCTGGCCATCCCCAGCGCCACGGCGGAGGAGAAGCGGGATATCCTGAACATCTGCAACGAGACCGACTGCCAGCTCAAGCAGCTGCCCGGCATGTACCAGTTCGTCCAGGGCGAGATCGACGTCAGCGCCATGAAGGACGTATCCGTAGAGGACCTGCTGGGCCGGGAGCCCGTGCGGGCGGATATGGAGGAGGTCTTCGCTTTCATCCACGGCAAGCGGGTGCTGGTCACCGGCGGCGGCGGCTCTATCGGCAGCGAACTATGCCGGCAGATCGCGGCCCACGAGCCGGAGCAGCTGATCATCTTCGACATCTACGAGAACAACGCCTACGACATCCAGCTGGAGCTGAAGGACAAGTACCCTGAGCTGAACCTGGTGACCCTCATCGGCTCCGTTCGGGACAGCCGCCGGATCTTCCAGGTGTTCGATACCTACCGCCCCCAGATCGTCTACCATGCGGCGGCCCACAAGCACGTGCCCCTCATGGAGGACAGCCCCTGTGAGGCCGTCAAGAACAACGCCCTGGGCACCTATAAGACCGCCTACGCCGCCATGGTCCACGGCTGCGAGCGGTTCGTGCTCATCTCCACGGACAAGGCCGTGAACCCCACCAACGTCATGGGCGCCACCAAGCGGCTGTGTGAGATGATCATCCAGTGCTTCGACGCCAAGATCAAGGCCGGCAAAGCGGAGGAGCTCCCACAGCTCTTCACTCACGTGGGCTACGAGAACGCGGATAAGGACGGCACAGGCCGGGTGTTCCAGGAGGCGAAGACCGAGTTCGTGGCGGTGCGCTTTGGGAACGTGCTGGGCAGCAACGGCTCCGTGATCCCCGTCTTCCGGCGGCAGATCGAGAACGGCGGCCCGGTGACGGTGACCCACCCGGATATCATCCGCTATTTCATGACCATCCCCGAAGCGGTGAGTTTGGTGATGCTGGCGGGGACCTACGCCCACGGCGGCGAGATCTTCGTCCTGGACATGGGCAGCCCCGTGAAGATCGACACCCTAGCCCGGAACATGATCAAACAGTCGGGGCTCCGGCCGGACGTGGACATCAAGATCGAGTACACGGGCCTGCGGCCCGGGGAAAAGCTGTATGAGGAGAAGCTCATGGCCGAGGAAGGCCTTCGCAAGACGGACAACAAGCTGATCCATATCGGCAACCCCATCCCCTTCGACCACGATCGGCTCCTCATCGAGCTGCAGGCGCTGATGGAAGACGCCTACGCCAACCGGGAGGATATCCGGGACAGGCTCATGGCCGTGGTGCCCACTTTCCGGCCCGCGTCCGGGACGGTCCCCACCGAACAGCAGAAGGCCGGTTAGGCCGAGTGACCATACACACGACCCTTTTCTTCCAATCCAGCTGATCCACACGAGGTACGGCATGAACAAGTTTTTAGACGACCCGCGCTTTGCCGGGATCGAACCCCTTGAAAAGAGAACCTGGCTGTCTTCGCCCACCATGCACGGGGACGAGCGGCGCTGGGTGGACGAGGCCATCGAGACCAACTGGGTCTCCACCGTCGGGGAGAACATCAACGAGGTGGAGCGGCAGATGGCGGCCCGCATCGGCGTGAAGCACGCCGTGGGCCTCTCCTGCGGCACGGCGGCCCTGCACCTGGCCACCAAGCTGGCGGGGGAGACGCTCTACGGCCAGGCCAAGCCCGACGCGGGCACCCTCCAGGGCCATCGGGTGTTCTGCTCCGACATGACCTTCGACGCCTCCATCAACCCCGTGGCCTACGAGGACGGGGAAGCGGTGTTCATCGACACGGAGCCCGGCACCTGGAACATGGACCCCGAAGCCCTGGAAAAAGCCTTCGCCCTCTATCCCGAGGTGAAGCTCATCGTCGTGGCCCACCTCTACGGCACCCCCGGCCGGATGGAGGAGATCCGCGCCGTCGCCGAACGGCACGGGGCCCTCATCGTGGAGGACGCGGCGGAGTCCCTGGGGGCGCAGTACCGGCTGAACGGGACGTGGGTGGAGACCGGCACGCTGGGCGACTACAACTGCATCTCCTTCAACGGCAACAAGATCATCACCGGCAGCACCGGCGGCATGTTCCTCACCGACAGGGAGGAGGACGCCCGGAAGGTCCGCAAGTGGTCCACCCAGAGCCGGGAGCCCGCCCCCTGGTATCAGCACCGGGAGATCGGCTACAACTACCGCATGTCCAACATCATCGCCGGCGTGGTCCGGGGCCAGCTGCCCTATCTCGAGGAGCACATCGCCCAGAAGAAGGCGATTTACGAGCGGTACAAAGCGGGCCTGGCGGATCTGCCGGTCCGGATGAACCCCTTCGATCCCGAGAAGTCCCGGCCCAACTTCTGGCTCTCCTGCCTGCTTATCGACGAGGACGCCATGGCGCCCCAGGTCCGCAGCGACACGGAATGCAGCTACACCTCCGTGCCCGGCAAGAGCAGCCCCTCGGAGATATTGGACGCCCTGGCCGCCTTCAACGCCGAGGGCCGCCCCATCTGGAAGCCCATGCACCTGCAGCCCCTCTACGAAGGCCATCCCTTCGTCACCCGCAGCGGGCTGTACCGGGGACCGGGCGACGGCGACGTGGGCGCGGACGTCTTCCGCCGGGGCCTGTGCCTGCCTTCGGACAACAAGATGACCCCCGAACAGCAGGACAGGATCATCGAGATCATCCACCGCTGCTTTCGCTGAGAGGGAGGCGCCATGAGCCACACGCCCTACGGCCCCTATGAAAAGTACATAAAACGGCCTTTGGACTGTGCTTTGGCGGCCTGCGCGCTGCTTCTGCTGTCGCCCGTGATCGGCGTGATCGCCCTGCTGGTGCGGATCAAGCTGGGGGCGCCTGTCATCTTCCATCAGCGGCGGCCGGGGCGAAACGAGCGCGTCTTCAACCTCTGCAAGTTCCGCACCATGACTGACGCCCGGGACGCCGCCGGAGCGCTGCTTTCCGATTCGGAGCGGCTCACCCCCTTCGGCCGCCGGCTCCGGGAGACCTCCCTGGATGAGCTGCCTGAGCTGTGGAACGTGCTCAAGGGGGACATGTCCCTCATCGGCCCCCGGCCCCTGCTGGTCCAGTATCTGCCCGCCTATACGGCGCGGGAGCGCCGCCGGCACGACGTACGGCCGGGGATCACGGGCCTTGCCCAGGTCAACGGAAGGAACTTCCTCTCCTGGGACAGGCGGCTCGAGCTGGACGTTGAATATACGGAGCGGATCACCTTCCGGGGCGATCTGAAGATACTAGCCATGACCCTGTGGAAGGTCGTTCGGAAAGAGGACGTGGCTTCCAGCACCGAGGAGATCGACGAGGGGTGCCTGGACGAGATCCGGGGCGTGGCCCGGAAAAACGAGTGATATGGAGAAGGATTTGATTCCGGACATCTATTTCGATCCCCGGTACGGAAAGACATGCGAGCTCATCGAAGCGGGCGAGGCCAAAATCTTCGAGTACGCTTCGGAGCAGGGCCGGATCGCCCATCAGTTCATCCGGCGTCCCATCGACGTCCCGGTCGACGGGGAGACCTGGTACGATCTGGTTACGCCCTACGGCTACGGCGGGCCCCTGATCCTCTCCTGCACGGGGGACAGGGAAGCCCTCGTCCGGGGGTTCGAGACGGCTTTCGCCGCCTATTGCCGGGAGAACAGGATCGTCAGCGAGTTCATTCGCTTCCATCCCCTGCTGGGGAACGCCCTGGATTTTCGGGACGTCTACGACGTGATCTATTCCCGGCACACGGTGGCCACCAACCTGGGGGACTACGAGGACCCCTTCATGGCGGAGTTCAGCAAGTCCTGCCGCAAGAGCGTGCGGCGGGCCCAGGCCCAGGGGATCGAGTACGAGATCGTCGAACGGCCGGCGTCCCTGGACGGGTTCATCCCCATCTACTACGAGACCATGGACCGGAACCGGGCGGAGCGGTTCTACTACTTCGGCAAGGACTACTTCGACCGGTGCCTGGAGCTGTTTCGGGACAACATCGTGCTGGTGAACGCCCGCCTGGCGGGCAAGGTCGTGGCGGCGGAGCTGTATTTCGTGTGGGCGCCGTACATCCACAGCCATCTGGCCGGCACCCTGGACAGGTATCTGGATATGTCCCCGGACTACGTCATCATGTACGGCATCATGGAATGGGGCAAGGCCCGCGGATACCGGTACATCCATACCGGCGGCGGCACCAGCAGCGACCCGGAGGACCCCCTGTACCTGTTCAAGAAGAAATTCGCCAAGAACACGGACTTCGACTTCTATATCGGCAAACGCATCTGGGACCAGGGGGCCTACGACGCCCTCTGCGCCAAGGCGGGGGTCAATGACACCGGTTTTTTCCCGGCCTACAGAAGGCGGTAAAGGGCAAAACCGCAGAACAGAGGGAACGTTCATGAAGGTTTGGATACTGAACCATTATGCTTCGGAATACTATCGTGACAAGGCTTGGCGGCACTATTGGATCGCTAAATACATGAAGCGAATGGGCCATGAGCCCCTGGTGTTCTGCAGCAACGCAGTCCACGGCTCCGACGGCGCGCTGTACTACGATACCGATGATCTGTGGCACGTCCACATGGCGGAAGAGATCGGCACCCCCTTCATCTTCGTGCGTTCCCATCCCTACACAGGAAACGGCAAGGCTCGGATCCTGAACATGGTGGACTTCTATCGGAACGCCGTGAAGGCCGCCGACGGCGTTGCAAAAGAGTACGGGAAGCCCGACGTCATCTACGCTTCCTCCGTCCATCCTCTGACGCTGGTGGCGGGCATTCGGATCGCCAGGCGATTCGGCATACGGTGCGTCTGTGAAGTTCGCGACCTGTGGCCGTTGTCCCTGGTGGTGTTCAGCGGGCTGAAGGAAAAGAGCCTGTTGACCAAACTCCTGTACAGGGGCGAACACTGGATCTATAGGAAGGCGGATCAACTGATCTTCACGTTCGGCAATGCCAAACAGTACATCCTCGATCAGGGATGGGAGAAGGACGTGGCTTTGTCCAAGATCCACTACGTCAACAACGGCATCGATCTGGACGGTTACGAGGAGAAGGTGCAGAAGGGGGCTTTCCGGGACGGGGATCTGGATGCGGACGTTTTTAAGATCGTCTATGCCGGCGCCATGGGACCGCCCAATCAGATCAACCGAATCGTGGACGGGGCTGCCGAACTGCAGCGCCGGAACGTTACGGGGGTCAGGTTCATCCTCTTCGGCGACGGCATCTCCCGACGGGAGGAGGAAGCGCGATGCAAGGCGCTGGGCCTGGAGAACATCGTGTTCAAGGGGACCGTGGAAAAGAGGAATGTGCCCTATGTGCTGAGTCGAAGCAACGCCACGATCGTCATGATAGAGAACTCCGCCTTGCTGAAGTACGGCATCAGCGAGAACAAGATATTCGATTATTTAGCGGCACGAAAGCCCATCATCTGCAACGACGAGAGCATCCGCAGCGTAGTGGGGGATTCCGACTGTGCTTTTGTCGACGGGAACATGGCCGACGCGGTAGAGAAGATGCTCCGCATGGATCGGGATGAATACGCTCGCGCCTGCGATGGGGCGGGAGCGCTGGTGGACCGATATGCTTTCGAGACGTTGACGAAGCAGATCGTGGACGTGCTGGAAACGGCGAAGGAAAGCCGATAGAAGAACGGATACTGTATTCAGGAGGAAAAAGGAAATGAAGTATGCGCTGATCGGATGCGGGCGGATCAGTCCGAACCATATTGAGGCGGCCAAAAACAACGGGTTGGATTTCGTGGCCATGTGTGACGTGCTGCCCCAGGCCATGGCGGAGAAGGCGGCGAAGTTCGGCCTGGGCGGTGTCCGGCGGTACACAGAGTATCGGGAGATGCTGGAAAAGGAGCGGCCGGAGCTGGTGGCCATCGCTACGGAGTCCGGCAAGCATGCCGCCATCGCCCTGGACTGCATCGCGGCGGGATGCAACGTGATCATCGAAAAGCCCATCGCCCTGTCCATCGCCGATGCAGACGCCATCGTTCGGGCGGGCCGGGAGAAGGGCGTCGTGGTTTGCGCCAATCATCAGAATCGGTTCAATAAATCCGTTCAGTATATCCGCAAGGCCCTGGAGGAGGGCCGCTTCGGCAAACTGTCCCACGGGGCCGCCCACGTGCGGTGGAACCGGGGCAAGAGCTATTACGATCAGGCGCCCTGGCGGGGCACCTGGGCGCAGGACGGGGGCTGCCTCATGAACCAGTGCATCCATAACATCGACCTGCTGCGCTGGATGATGGGCGACGATGTGGAGGAGGTCATGGCTTATACGGATCAGCTCGAGCATCCCTATCTGGAAGCGGAGGACCTGGGCCTGGCGATCGTCAAGTTCAGGAACGGCGCCTACGGCCTGATCGAGGGCACGACCAACGTCTATCCGAAAAACCTTGAGGAAACGCTGTATCTCTTCGGTGAGAAAGGCACGGCCAAAGCCGCCGGCACCTCGGACAACATCATCGAGGAGTGGCGGTTTGCGGACGGATTGGACGATGCGGAAGAAGTGAAGGCCAAGTTCAGCGAGAACCCGCCCAACATCTACGGCTTCGGACATACGCCGCTGTATGCGGACGTGATCGATGCCATCCAAACGGGCCGAAAGCCTTTGGTGGACGGGGAAGCGGGCAAGCGAGCGCTGGAGCTGGTGCTGGCCATTTACAAATCCGCCGCGGAACATCGGCCGGTGAAATTGCCCCTGGAGCGTTGCTCCACCATGGACTTTGCGGGAAGATTTGACCGGCAAGCGTGAAAGAAAGGACAGAGGAGTTATTCGGCCCAAAGCACTGGTGAAAAAGACCAGAGGATGAGGAGGAACGGAATGGAAATAAATGTGAGCATAGTTGTTCCGGAAAAGGATTTCCCGATTAGGGGCGCCTCCTATATCGGTGCGCCTCGTTCCAATACAGCCATGTTTATCACGAAAAAGGTGGCACATCTGTTGACTTCGTTGGAGTCCGTTGCGGAGTGCTTGGTATTTGCGGAAGAAGGCATTGACGTGCCCGAAAGCTTGCGTAAGCAGCATGCATTCAGCTTCTCAAGAAAACCGCAGCTGGCATATGCCCGATTTGCCAACCAGTTTGCCGAGGCGCGGTTTTCTGAAGAAAAGAAACTCAAATATCGGTTGATGCCGGAAGGATACTATCTGTGCGAGGATTCTTCCGTCGGTGAAGGAGCCTACATCGAACCGGGGTGTGTGATAGGCCCTGACGTTCAGATCGGAAGGAATGCTCGCATCTATGCCGGAAGCGTTATCCGCCGTTCCACGATCGGGAACGATTTTGTCGCAAACGAACATGCCGTAGTGGGTGCAAACGGCTTTACCATGGCCGAAGACGAGGATGGAAACAAAATGCGCATCCCCACGTTGGGCAGAGTTGTGATCGGAGACAATGTGGAGGTGGGCGTGCACGATAATGTTTCGTGCGGTTCCGGGTGTGATACGATCATTGACGATTATGTTAAGCTGGATGCTTTAGTACACGTCGCCCATGATGACCATCTTCATAAGAATGTTGAAATAACAGCCGGGGGGATAATCGGTGGGTTCGATGAACTGGGCGAGCATGCATATGTCGGGATCAATGCTGTTTTGAGGAACCGGATCCAAGTTGGCGACAATGCTTTGATCGGCATGGGCTCCACCGTGACAAAATCTGTGGAAGCAAACACTACGGTTGCGGGAAACCCTGCCAGGCCTTTTGTCAAAGCGTAACAGGAACCGGCGGAAAGCTGAAATAAGTTCATACAGGAAGAGGAAGAGTTTAATGCAGTTCAGAGATTTAAAAGCCCAGTATAAGGCGCTGAAGACGGAGATCGACGCCGGGATCCAGGCGGTCATCGACAGCTCCGCGTTCATTCTGGGAAAGCCGGTAGCGGAACTGGAGGACAAGCTGGCGACCTACGTGGGGCGGAAACACTGCGTGGCCTGCGGGAACGGTACGGACGCTCTGCAGCTGGCCCTGATGACTTGGGGCATCGGCCCGGGGGACGCGGTGTTCACCTCCGATTTCACCTATTTCGCTTCAGCGGGGACTGCCTCCATCCTCGGCGCCACGCCGGTGCTGGTGGATATCGACCTGGCCACCTTCAACATGAGTCCTGCAGCCTTGGAACAACAGATCCAGCGGGTCCTGGCGGAGGGGAAGCTGGCGCCCAAAGTAATCGTGCCCGTGGACCTGTTCGGACAGCCCGCGGACTATGATAGCATCCTGCCCATTGCCGAAAAGTATGGACTGAAGGTGCTGGAGGATGGGGCGCAGGGCTTCGGCGGCAGCATTCGGGATAAACGTGCCTGCTCCTTCGGGAACATGTCCACCACCTCCTTCTTCCCGGCTAAACCCTTGGGGTGCTATGGAGATGGGGGCGCCGTGTTCACGGACAGCGACGAGGAGGATGCGCGGCTGCGGTCCCTGCGGGCTCAGGGAAAATCCCCCGTGGACAAGTACGACAACCGGGAGATCGGTATGAACAGCCGGCTGGATACCCTGCAGGCGGCCATCCTGCTGCCCAAGTTCAGGGCATTCGCGGACCACGAGCTGGACGATGTGAACCGGGTGGCGGACTGGTATACGCAACGGCTGCAGAACCGCTTCGTCACACCTACGGTGCTGCCGGGCTTCCTGTCCTCTTGGGCTCAGTACACCATTTTGCTGGAGGATCGGGCGGCGCGGGACGCCATGCAGGCCAGGCTGAAAGGGCAGGGTATCCCGTCCATGGTCTACTATCCCAGGGGGCTTCATCAGCAGGAGGCCTACCGCTGGATGGATCTATGCGACGATCTGTATCCAAACACCGTGGAAGCCACAAAGCGGGTACTGAGCCTGCCCATGCATCCATACCTCACCGAGAGCGATGTGGAGCAGATCTGCAAGGTCCTGCTGGGATAAAGAAGGATAGACGACAGGGAGAGTTTTATGGAATTCAACAGGATTTATCAGGGACTTATTTCAGGATCAGAAAAGCTGGCGCTGGTAGGCTTGGGCTACGTAGGCATGCCCATCGCGGTGGAGTTCGCCAAGCACGTCCAGGTGATCGGATTCGATATCAATGAAAAACGGATCAACGAGTATAAAAACGGCATCGACGCCACCAACGAGGTGGGGGAGGCGATCCGAAAAACCAAAGTCGAGTTCACCGCAGATCCTGCGAGGCTGAAGGAGGCGAAGTTCATCATCGTTGCGGTGCCAACGCCGGTCAACGCGGACAACAGTCCCGATCTTCGGCCTGTGGAAGGCGCCTCCCGGACGGTGGGCCAGAACCTGACCCCCGGCGCCATCGTGGTATTCGAGTCCACGGTATACCCGGGTGTGACGGAGGATATATGCGTGCCCATTATCGAGCGGGAATCCGGTCTCAAGTGCGGCGTGGACTGGAAGATCGGCTACAGCCCGGAGCGAATCAACCCCGGTGACCGGGTCCACACCCTGACGAACATCCGCAAAGTGGTTTCCGGCATGGATGAAGAATCCGCCCGGGAGATCAAGAAGGTATACGACATCGTCATCAGGGCGGGAACGTTCCCTGTTTCCAACATCAAGACGGCGGAGGCCGTCAAGGTGGTGGAGAACAGCCAGCGGGACATCAACATCGCCTTTATGAACGAGATCGCCATCATCTGCGACAAGCTGAAGATCGACACGGATGAAGTGCTGGCCGGCATGAACACCAAATGGAACGCCCTGGGGTTCCGGCCGGGATTGGTAGGCGGTCACTGCATCGGCGTGGACCCCTATTATCTCACCAACGCGGCGGAAAAGCTGGGCTACCACAGCCAGATCATCCTGAACGGGCGCAAAGTGAACGACAGTATGGGCGCCTTCGTGGCGGACGCGGCTATCAAGGAGATGATCGAGGCAGGCATGGCGCCCAAGAAGGCCACGGTCCTGATCCTGGGGCTGACCTTCAAGGAGAACTGCCCAGACACCCGCAACAGCAAGGTCGTGGACATTATCCGGCGGCTGCAAGAATATGAGATTCAGCCGATGGTGGCAGACGCCTGGGCCGATCCGGCGGTGGCCAAGCAGGAGTACGGCGTGGACCTGATTCCCTTCGAACAGCTTCCTAAAGCGGACTGCGTGATCGTGGCCGTGGGGCACAGGGAGTTCCGCGCCATGTCCATGATGCAGCTCAAGGAGCTTTTCAAACCGGAGCTGGCGGACGGGGATAAGGTGCTTATTGACGTGAAGAGCTTATACCGCATGGATGAGTTGAAGGCATCCGGCATGCGGTTCTGGCGGCTGTAGTCCGCAAGTGATAGGGAAACAAGCCGAATTGGAGGTCAAATTGGGAAATACTATCAAGGTATGCCATATCTGCTCCTATTATGAGAATATCCTCTTCCACAACATCGTATCCGCGCAGAGGGCATTCTCCGACCCGACCGTGTTCTTTTTCAAACCGGCAGGATCCGCGGTGCAATATGGGCTCCCCGGCATCGATGAGGTGAACTGCTTCACCCAGACGGATCGATTTTTCTTTTTCATAAAGGAAAAGAAGGTATACGATGCCTATACAGCCCTGTACCGGAACAGGGCTTTCGATTTGAATTTCGCCCATTCTCTCTTTGCCAACGGCTACATCGCTTATCGAGCACGCCGTGACAGGGGCATTCCGTATATCGTCATGGTCCAGAACACGGATCTGAACGTGTTTTTCAAGTACCGGCTGTCCCTGCGCAGAACGGGGATCGAGATCGCCCGAAACGCCGAGCGCGTCCTCTTCGCTTCGGAGGTATACCGGCAGAAGTTTTTAGCCCGGTACGTGCCGGAGCGATATCGCCCGGAGATCGAAAAAAAGACCATGGTGATCCCCTACAGCATCGAGAACGTCTTCTTTTCCGGCAAGGCTCCGATGAAGACGCGTCCGGAAAAAACCTGGAAGGTATTGACCGTTGGCCTCATCTGTGACAATAAAAACCAGATTACTGTTGCTAAAGCCGCAGAGAAGCTCAGGGCGGAGGGATTAGACATACAGCTCACCTTTATCGGTCAGGTGAAGAGCCCGCAAATCGAGAAGAAGCTGAAACAGTATTCGTTTGCTGCTGTAGAGCCGTTTGTGGAAAAAGAGGTGCTGAAGCAGAAATACCGGGATCACGACCTGTTCGTCCTGGCATCCAAGACCGAGACCTTCGGCCTGGTCTACGCGGAAGCGTTGAGCCAGGGCTTGCCGATCCTCTATTCCAGGGGGGAGGGCTTCGACGGTCAGTTTGAAGAGGGCTATGTGGGGTATTCCGTGGATCCGCGGGATGTGGACGATATCGCCGCGGGCATTCGCCGCAGTATCGCCTCCTACCCTGAACTGGCAAAAAACACAACGGCTGCAGCAGATCGCTTCAGGATGTCCCTGATTGCGGAAGAGTATTGTCGCCTGTATGAGAGTGCCCGGAAAAGAGGCTGATAGGATGGATACTGCCATCGTGATTCTGAACTATAACGATACAGGGACGACCCTTTCCTATCTCAAAACGATACGGGATTACGCGGTCTATACCCACTTCATCGTTGTTGACAACGCCTCCACGGATCCCTCTACGACCCAAATACAGGCGTACTGCGCAGAGATCGGGGCGGATTTTCTTCCGGCAAAGGAGAATCGCGGCTATGCCAGCGGGAACAACATCGGCATCCGCTACGCCATTGAACGGTACGGTTCGGATATCATTTTCGTTTCCAATCCGGATATCATCTGCTCTCAGGAGACGGCCGCTGCCGTGGCGAAGGCTTTTTCAGAGCATGAGCGGATCGGCATCGCTTCCGGCCTCGTTCATGTGTTCGATTCCGACCACAGGCTCAAGACCTATACCTCCTTTGCGTACAGAACGCCCACTGCAGCGGATATGCTGCTGAACTGCTTTCAAGTCGTCACCAAGTTCCGGCGAACGGTGCTGCATACCAGCATGTACTATGACGCCGCCCAGGTAAAAGAGAACGGATTCATCTATGCGGAGGCCATGTCCGGATGCTATTTTGCTATCAGCCGGGAAGCTTTTTGGGCTATCGACGGCCTGGATGAAGATACGTTTTTGTATTACGAGGAAGCCATCCTGGGCCAGCGCTTGAAGAAAAAGGGGTACAGGGGCGTTGTCGTAGATGCGCCGGTCATTCACGACGAAAAGAAAGATAAGGCTGTGGGCTTTAAAAAACTGTGGCGCACGCACCGATTGACGCAGAGAAGCGCAAGGATATATATGAAAAAATACCTCCATTGCCGCGCCGTGACGGTGGCGCTGTTTTCAGTGCTCAGCCTGGTTGGCTTTGTGGAGCGGTATTTGCTGTCTTTTGTATTGAGGTAGAGAGATGATCGGTATGGGGTTGCGAGAATTGGCAGGGCGCCTGGTGATACAGGACCTGTTCGTATATCGATGCATATATATTGCTGTTACGACCCTTGTGATCTTAACGGCATGTTTGGAAGGAAAGCCATTCTTTCGGCGGCTGGCCGAAAAGCGGACGCAGATCCTATGGATCATACTCGTTTCTGTTTTCCTGGGGGTCTTTGCGGCCCTGCGGCCTATGAGCTCGCCGGATACAGAGGCCTATTATGAAGCATATACCGAGTTGGAATCTCCCGCTGCCTACGTGAAGGAGGCTTTCTGGGTGGGGAAACGTGCTTATGGCATGGAGGTCGGCTTCGTCCTTGTGTGGGCTGTTCTGAAATCCGTTTTTCACAGTTTTCGTTTTACTCTCTTTCTCATCGCGATTGTCAATGCGCTGCTGTTCCTCTTTTCCGCCATGGGGATAGCCGGCCTGAAGCAGGAGAAAAGTCACTTTGCCAGGATGCTGGCGCTGTTCTTCTCCTTCTTTGCGCTGCATTACTGCTGCATCGCCATCCGAGCCGGCACCAGCCTGGGTTTGGGCCTTTTGGGGGCGTGGCTGCTGCTGAAGCGGAGGTACCTGTGGGCTTTTCTCACGCTCTATGGAGCGATGCTGTTCCATACAATGGCCTTCCTGCTCCTGATGTTCTTTGCTTTGACACTTATCCGTCGAGATAAAGAAGATTTTCCCGTCAAGATCCTGATCGCCTTCAGCGTGGTCTGCGCGGTCGTGATGGTGGTCAACCTGGGACCTGCGATCATGCGTCCCACCGTTGAGCTTATCCGGCAGATCTTAGATAAATTGGGCGTCATGGGGCTTAGAGGGTATCTGATCGTGGAGCCTGGCGACAGGCCCGGAAAGAGGATCTGGCTGACGGCCCTTTCGAGCATCGCCGTCCTGTTCTCCGTCTATAAAAATGCGGGTATCGACAGGAATATGATCATTATGATTCTGCTGGGCTTGTTCATCACCGCGTTTTTCTATCCAATCCGGGCGATCAACCGGGCTTCGGACTATTGCTATTTGTTTTTGTTGCCCATCATCGCCGCCTGCCGGTTCGAGAAGCTGTCCCCCTTTGGCAAGGCGTTTATGGGGTACGCCATCTTTCCCGTTTTATTTGTCCTTCAGCTGACGCTGTAGGGAGGAGAGGGAGTCAGAAGCTTGAAACGGAAGGAAATATGATCGTGAGGGGAAGGCATCACCGGAAACGAAGCAGATGAAATCGAAGTCGCTTGGGAAAAACGCCATATACAACGTCGTAGGACAGATCAGCTCGCTGGTTTTTTCGGTGATCCTGATGCCCTATCTCACCAGGACTCTGGGCAGCGAGGGGTATGGAAAGTACAATTACTGCCTGTCGATCTGCGGGTATTTTTTATCCGTCAGCGCGCTGGGAATCAGCGCCTATGCGATTCGGGAGATATCGGCCATCCGTGAAAACAGGGAAAAGGCATACGAGATCGGCAGGGAACTGTTCAGCCTGAACATCCTTTCCGCAATCATCGCCTACGGGCTGTTCTTCCTCATGCTGGTCATCTGGCGGCCGGTGGGGGCATATAGGGACATCCTGCTGATCTTGAGTTTGGAGATCGTCTTTAGGACCATAGGCAGAAGCTGGATCTACAGCGCGTATGAGGATTTCCGATTTGCGACCATAGAGTCTATCCTGATCCATGCCCTGAGAACAGCCGCCATATTCCTGTTCGTCAAGTCCCAGGACGATCTGGCCGTGTATGCCGGCATCACCAGCACCTGTGCGGCGCTCCTCGCCTGCATCGACTGCCTGTACACGTCCAGGTATATGCGGTATGGCGTTACCCTGGACATGAAGCTGTCCAAGCACCTGGCCCCCGTTCTGATCATATTCATGAGCGCCATCACGACGTCCGTCTACCTGGATTCGGACATCACCATGCTGGGCATCTTTCGCGGGGACGTGGACGTGGGCATATACAAGGTCTCCACCCAGGTGTATACAATGGTCAAAACCATGCTGAATGCCATCGTCGCCGTGATGATCCCACGCATGTCGTTCCTGTACAACCAAAACAGGGACGACGACTTTACGGAGTTGACCAGCAGGTCGGTCTCGATGATCGTGTTGCTGGTGATTCCTGCCTTGTCGGGGCTGTATATGATCGCTGACGACGTGGTTTTCCTGCTGGCCGGAGAGGAATACATGGCAGCTGTTGGCCCGCTGCGAGTGCTGTCCTTTGCGCTGCTGTGCGCCACCGTGGGGAATATTTGTTCCAACGGCGTCTTGCTGACCATACGGAAGGAAAAACTCAGCTTTTTGATCTCGCTGATCAGCGCAGGAGTCAACATCCTGCTCAATCTTTTCCTGATCCGGAAGTATAGCTATATCGGCGCGGCGATTACCACGGTGATCGCAGAAATCGTGGTGCTGACATTGGGACTTGTCTGGTCTCGACGGTATATTTCCTTTGCCGTGGTCCTCAAAAGGCTGCTGATCGCCGTGCTGGGGAGCGCGGGAGTCATCCTGGCGTGCAGCTGGATCAGCACTCTTGGGTGGGGACATATCCCGGACATGATCGCAAAGATCCTCTTGTCCTGCATTTGCTATGGCGTGATCGTATGGCTGATTCCGGACACGAGGGGGCTGATCAAGAGCCTTTGGGCCAAGTCCGCTTGAAAAGGGACCTTAGCCCAAGAAACCCTATGTTGGGATAAGGTCGGAACGAAAGAGACGTTGGCTCTGTAAAACTGTTTTGACAGTGCGGGGGACGGGAGATAAAACGAACGGGGATGGCCCCGATGATCGAGGACTCGCTGCCGCCAAGTAAAAAGTGCCGATCAAAATCGGTACGAAAAGGAGGAGCAGGTACAAATAATGGAGAATAGATTCATAAAAACCATCAAGCAGATATGGAAGGACGATCTTTGGGTCGTTTTGCTGGATATCGTCGCCGTGAACCTTGCCTATCTTATTGCGCTCGTCCTGCGCGGCGCCTTGGACGATTTTGCCTATCAGGGCGCTTCAAATATCGCGCGCTTTTTCTCTTTTCATTTTCGCTTCGCTCCGGTATACACCTGCTTCTGCCTGGTGATCTTTTACCTGTTTCGGTTGTACGGGGGCCTCTGGAGATATGCTGACGTCAGCGACATCAACCGGATCATCGGCGCGTCCTTAGCGTCCTGCCTTGTGCAGGTCATCGGCTCCGTAATCTTTATTCGTGAGCCCCCCTATTATCGCATGCCGATCACCTATTACTGCATTGGCGCGGCGCTGCAATTCATCTTCGTGTCGGCGATCCGCTTCTCCTATCGCATCGTGGTCATCGAAAGGCGGCGGTCGGAGAAGAAGCCCGGCAAGGCGCTGGTCGTCGGCACGGAGGAGCTGGGAGAACAGACCATACGGGTCCTGCAGGGCGGCGTGTATTTCAATGTCTGCTGCGCTGTCGATCCCAGCGGCGCTGCGGCCGGGAAGCTGATCGACGGTGTTCCTGTGTACAGAATGGACGAGCTGGCCGAGCAGATCGGCAAGCACGACATCACCTGCGTCTTTTTGACGGAGCCCAGCCTTTCGGAGGCGTCCCGCCAGGCCGTCAAGCGCATCTGCCAGGAGAAAAAGATCGAGCTGAGGGACTATTCCAGCTTCTTCGGTTATGTGGGCGAAGCCGACCAGTTTACCGGCATGGGCACCGTGGTCACAGGCCCGGAGCAAAAGCAGGGGAAGCGGAAGATCCCCTTCAGTCCGCCGGATATCGGGGGAAGCGAGATCGGCGAGGTGGTGGACGCTTTAAACAGCGGCTGGATCACCACCGGCCCCCGCACGAAGCTGCTGGAGCGGCGGCTGGCGGCCTATATCGAGACGGGCAGAACGGATATCGACACGGAGGTGGACCAGGAGCGGTGGAAGGATCGGGTCGTCTGTCTGAACAGCGCTACCGCCGCGGAGGAGCTGAACCTTCGGATCCTGGGCATCCGCTCAGGCGACGAGGTCATCGTACCGGCGTACTCCTATACGGCGTCCGCTTCCGCCGCCATCCACTGCGGGGCCACCGTGAAGTTCGTGGATATCCAGAAGGACGGCGATCCCATCACCCATATGCCGGAGATGGATTATGACGCCCTGGAGGCGGCCATCACGGAAAGGACGAAGGCGATCATCCCCGTGGACCTGGGCGGCATCGTCTGCGACTACGACCGTATCTTCGAGATCGTGGAGCGCAGGAAGGGCCTTTTCAGGGCCGTGGAAAGCGACGGCACGCCGCTGAACGATCTGTCCGCCCGGATCCAGAAGGCTCTGGGCCGCGTGGCGGTGGTCTGCGACGCCGCGCACGCTTTGGGCGCGTCCCGGGTGGTCGGCGGCGAAAGGAAATACGTAGGCGCCATCGCCGACTTCACCTCCTTCTCCTTCCATGCCGTGAAGAACTTTACCACGGCTGAGGGCGGCGCGTCCGCCTGGCGGCCCATTCCCGGCGTGGCGAACGCCGAGATCTACAAGATGTATCAGCTCCTGTCCCTCCACGGCCAGAACAAGGACGCTCTGGCCAAGACCAAGCTGGGCGCCTGGGAGTACGACATCATTGGCCCCTGGTACAAGTACAACATGACCGACATCATGGCGGCTATCGGTCTCAGACAGTTGGACCGGTACCTGGGCTTGCTGAACCGGCGGGTGGAGATCATGCAGAAATACGACGCGGTGTGCGAGGAGTTGGGCATCAGCCATCTGATCCATCACGTCCCCGGCATGGACAGCTCCAATCACCTTTACCTCATCCGCATCCCCGGCATCGACGCGGACAAGCGCAACGAGATCATCGAGGGCATGGCGGAACAGGGCGTGGCCACCAACGTCCACTACAAGCCCATGCCCATGATGACGGCGTACAGATCCATGAGCGGCGGGATAGAGCGCTACCCGAACAGCTTTGACTACTACCACAACCTGATCACCCTCCCGCTGCACACGCTGCTGAGCGACGAGGACGTGGCGTATGTGTGCGAGAAACTGAGAGCGGTCGTAAACGAGGCGATAGAATGCTGAAGCGATGGGAAGACCTGCCGGACTTCATGAGAACCCCAGAGGTTCGACCATACTGGGAGGTGTTGGATAAGAAACGGGGACAGCTCGTTCTGAAGCGTATCTTCGATTTCACCGCTGCCATCCTCCTTTTGGTGATCCTTGCTATCCCCATGGCTGTTATCGCTGTGATGATCAAGCTGGACAGCTCCGGGACCGTTTTTTATCGTCAGGAGCGGGTGACGACCTATGGCAAACACTTCCGCATCCATAAATTCCGCACCATGGTGAGCAACGCGGATAAGATCGGTACGGCAGTCACAGTGGGAGGAGATCCCCGAATCACAAAGCTCGGCGCAAAGCTTCGCAGGTTGCGGCTCGATGAGCTTCCCCAGGTCTTCGACGTGATAGCCGGCGACATGAGCTTCGTCGGCACGCGGCCGGAAGCCGTCAAGTACGTGGAGCAGTACAAACCGGAATACAACGCGACCCTCCTTATGCCCGCGGGGATAACGAGCGAGGCATCCATCCGGTATAAGGATGAAGACCGGCTTCTTCATTCCGGTGATGACATAGATCGGGTTTATATCGAACAAGTGCTGCCTGCCAAGATGAAATGGAATCTGGAATCAATCAGGCGATTTCGATTCTGCAGAGATGTGTTGACAATGATCCGCACGGTATTTGCTGTTCTCGGAAAGGATTACAAATGAATATTTTGTATCTTGAGCACTATGCTGGCTCCCCGGAAATGGGCATGGAGTTCAGACCGTACTACCTTTCTCGTGAGTGGGTGAGAATGGGGCACAAGGTAACGATCATAGCTGGCGATTTTTCGCATCTGAGAAGAAAAAACCCCAATGTAAACGAGGATTTTCAATCCGAAACCATAGACGGCATCGAGTATGTTTGGATAAAAGCAGGCCGGTATGAAGGCAACGGGGTAAAGAGAGCAGTCACCATGGAGAGATTCGTCAGAAAACTTCTGACGCATGCCCGGCAGATTGCCGAAAAATGGGAGCCGAACATTGTCATCGCTTCTTCAACATATCCCTTGGACACATATCCCGCGCAAAGGATTGCAAAAATAGCAAGAGCAAAGTATGTTCACGAAGTTCACGACATGTGGCCGGCGACGCTATACGAAGTCGGTGGTATGTCAAAGAAACATCCTTTCGTCATTGCCATGCAGATCGCTGAGAATTCGGCATACAGGCATTGCGATAAATGCGTAGCGCTTGCACCGTATTCAAAAGCATACATGGTCGAACATGGGCTTGACCCAGAAAAGTTCGTCAATATCCAGAACGGGGTCGTGGAAGAGGAATGGGCTTTTGCGGATGACATTCCCGATGAGCACAAGCGCTTCTTTGCGGATCATAAAGACAAGTTTATCGTAGGTTATTTCGGCGGACACGCCTTGTCGAATGCTCTGGACAATTGTCTGGACGTGGCTGAAAAGTGCAGGAAAGTAGATAAAGATATCATTTTTGTTTTTGTTGGCGAGGGGGTCGAGAAAAAGAGGCTGGTCCAAAGAGCGATAGACGAGAAGATTGATAATGCGTTTTTTCTGCCCTCGGTCAGCAAGAAAGCAGTGCCGACTCTTGTCAGAAAATTTGATTGCTCGTATATGACCGGGATGCCATCGCCATTGTATCGGTTTGGTTTGTGCCTGAACAAGATGTACGACTCCATGATGGCTGGCATTCCCGTTATATGCGCTTTTAATGCGCCGCAAACACCGGTCAGCATATATAAATGCGGTATCGAATGCGATCCCATGGATACGGACCGGGTCGTGCGCGCCATTCTGCAGATCAAACGCCTTGCTCCAGATGAAAGAAAACAGATGGGACAGAATGGGATCGATGCTGTTTTGAAGCATTTCACGTATAGGCATCTGGCAGAAAAGTTTATTGCAGCTATTCCTGAAGAGGCAAAACGATGAAAAGCGCATTGCCGGGCGGCAACCGGACATATGGAAGAAAAAGGCGAAGAAGATAGAATTCTGAAAGGCTGATAGTTGTAGTTTAGGTCCATATTCACCACAGAAAAGGAGACTGAAGCATGAAAGGCATCATCTTGGCCGGCGGGGCCGGGACCCGCTTGTATCCACTCACCATGGTGACCAGCAAGCAGCTGTTGCCTGTGTACGACAAGCCGATGATCTACTATCCTTTGTCCACGCTGATGCTGGCAGGGATACATGAGATTTTGATCATCAGTACACCAGACGATACGCCTCGATTCGAAGCGCTGTTGGGAGATGGATCCCAATTCGGCGTGAAGCTGAGCTACAAGGTGCAGCCCAGCCCGGACGGCTTGGCCCAGGCGTTCATCCTGGGAGAGACGTTTCTGAATGGAGAAGCAGGGGCTATGGTACTGGGCGACAACATCTTTTACGGGAACGGATTCAGGAAGCTTCTTCGGGCTGCCGTGGAAAACGCAGAGGAGAACCGGCGTGCCACCGTGTTCGGATACTATGTCAACGACCCGGAGCGGTTCGGCGTGGTGGCTTTCGATGAGAATGGGAAAGCTACCAGCATCGAGGAGAAACCGAAGGCGCCCAAGAGCAACTATGCGGTGACCGGACTATACTTCTATCCGGCGGGCGTCAGTGATAGAGCGAATTTGGTTAAGCCATCGGCACGGGGGGAGCTGGAGATCACTACCCTCAACGAGATGTACCTGAAGGACGATCTGCTGGACGTTCAGCTCCTTGGTCGGGGCTTTGCCTGGCTGGATACGGGAACCATGGACAGCCTGGTGGATGCAGCGGAGTTTGTGCAGATGATCTCCAAGCGGCAGGGCATCACCATCTCGGCACCGGAGGAGATCGGCTATATCAATGGGTGGATCGACCGACAGAAGCTGGTGGAATCTGCAAAACGGTATGGCAAATCGCCCTACGGCGCACACCTTAAAGCGGTGGCGGAAGGAAAGGTAAGGTATTGAATCATGAAGAAGTATCTGATCACCGGCTGTGCCGGATTTATCGGCTCTAATTTCGTTTACTATATGCTGAAAAAGCATGAGGAGATTTTGCTGGTCAATCTGGACAAGCTGACCTATGCGGGCAACCTGGAGAATCTAAAGGGCGTGGAAGGCGATCCGCGCCATGTGTTCGTCCAGGGGGATATCTGCGACAGGGGGCTGGTGGCAGACCTGTTCGAGAAGTATGATTTCGACTACGTGATCAACTTTGCGGCAGAAAGCCATGTGGACCGGTCCATCGCCAACCCGGAGATCTTCGTCCAGACCAACGTGATGGGCACGGTGAACCTGCTTCAGCGGGCGAAGGAAGCCTGGTACGATCCCGAGAAGAAGACCTGGAAGGAAGGCAGGAAGTATCTGCAGGTCAGCACGGACGAGGTCTATGGCGCCCTTGGTCCGGAAGGCTTCTTTATGGAAACGACGCCTATCAATCCTCACAGTCCCTATAGTTCTTCGAAGGCCTCGGCGGATCATTTCGTTCAGGCGTTCCATGACACCTATGGCATGCCCATCAACATCACCCGCTGCAGCAACAACTACGGACCCTACCAGTTCCCGGAGAAGCTGATCCCGCTGATGATCAACAACGTGAAACAGCATAAACAGCTCCCTGTATACGGGGACGGCATGCAGGTTCGAGACTGGCTGTATGTGGAGGATCACTGCAAGGCCATCGACATGGTGGCGAGCGGCGGAAAGAGCGGCGAGGTCTATAACGTAGGCGGCCACAACGAACGCCCCAACATCTTCATCGTGAAGACCATCATTGAGCAGCTCCATGACCGGCTGAAGGATGAAGGCATCTCTGAGGCGTTGATCAAGCATGTGGAGGATCGGCTGGGCCACGACCGGCGGTATGGTATCGATCCCAGCAAGATCAAGGCGGACCTGGGTTGGTATCCGGAAACACCTTTTGAGGTGGGCATCGTCAAGACCATCGACTGGTATCTTGCCAACGAAGAGTGGATGGATCGTGTGACATCTGGTGCTTATCAGCAGTACTATGCTGAAATGTACAAAAACCGTCAATGATTTATAGGGGCTGTAAC
>Ga0310694_10001460_pt1 | contig 26791 bp, 13 predicted proteins | sample 174DNAGHGhighgp2_FD_203884 | JGI IMG/M metagenome (GOLD analysis project Ga0310694, IMG submission 203884) | Sheep rumen microbial communities from Palmerston North, Manawatu-Wanganui, New Zealand - 1742 DNA GHGhigh gp2 (v2) (version 2) | ecosystem: Host-associated > Mammals > Digestive system...
ACCACCGGATCCATTACCGCATCCATGATCGTACCTAAGATAGCAATCGTAGAAGCCCAGCCGGCGGAGATGCCCAACACATCCGTGTAGTAGAAAATCAACCAGAAGTTCACCAAATCCCACACAAAATGGGAAGCGGTATCGCCTAAACTGTAACCTAATTTCTCTTTAATCGATAGTTTCATCGCTTTATTATTTTTTATTACGTGATTACGTAATTACGTAATTACGAGTTCTTTTTATACACGCGAATGTAATCCACATACATTTTCACCGGTGTGCCGTCGGCAGGCAGGGCGGTCACTTTCCGGAACGAAGGATCGTCCTCTGTGATCAGTTCCGGGTATTTCTCCGAAGCGGGCATATTCGGGAAGAATCCACCCACCGATAGGTTCAACACCAAGTAGAACGGATGATTGAAATAATGTCCCGGTGCATTCACCTCCTTATCCCGCAAGGATAATTGGAAATACGGTTCCGCCTCCGGATATTGATCTTTATCCAGATACATAGCGATCGAATCTTCGCTCCACTCGAGTGTGAACAGATGAAAATCGCCTTGCACAGGGTAATCGGCAGTCTTGAACTGACCGAAATTCGGGTACGCGCCGTTATTGAAACTCTCTCCCCAATGGCATGCTCCGTTGAAATAGCGGTCTTGCAGCCCCATTTCAATACCGGTATGATGTCCCATCTCGCAGATATCAATCTCTCCGCATTTGGGCCATACGACCCGCTCTTGTTTCGCCAATTCATCCGCTTGCGAATCGATGGCATCATCATTGCCGAGGTTGGTTGCCAAGTTATTGCCTAACATCCAAAATGCCGGCCATAATCCGTCCGCCGTATAAGGGAAAGCAATACGTGCTTCTACTTTGCCGTATTGGATGGTCACTTTATCCTGCGTGTTCAGTCGTGCGGACGTACAAGGCCGATTGCCGTACTGCTCACGCTGCGCATTCAAAACCAAACAATGCTCGCCCGTGAGTGGATGTTTCTCGATCGTCACGTTCTTCGGCGCATAATACTGCAACTCGGCGTTTCCGCCACCACGGGCATTATTCTCCACACTCCAATACGCCGTGTTCAATTCATTCTCGCTAAACTCGTCGTGCCAAACCATCTCCCATTCGCTCTTGGCGCACGAACTGAGCGACAAAACCAAAGCAAGACTGCTCAACGATAATAAAAACTGTTTCATCATTCTACGATTTGTCCGGTTATTGTATAAATATGTTCTCCTCTGCGGATTAAGAGTTGCCCGTTGCGAAGCACCTTCTCTCCCTCCCTTGAGGGAAGGGTTGGGGAGAGGTTGTTCTCCATTCTCTCCGTCTCTATCTCATCCGAGGGAGAAGTGCAAACGAAGGATTGACCGGCATCTCCACGCTGGTAAATACGAATCCAATCGATATACATCTTTTGCGGTCCGTTCGTCAAAGCCGTCACCCCGTTGATGTTAAAGATGCCGGGGAAATTACCACCAACAGCAAGGTTGGCAATCACAAAGTTCGGTTTGCCGAACACCAACTGACGATTGTAATCGGCGTCCTCGTTCGGTTCCAAATCCGCATGGAAATACGCCCCGTTCTCCGGATGAGCATCTTTGTCCATGTACATCTCGATGGACGTCGGCGTCCAGATTAGGGTGACAATATGAAAAGTGTCCTGGAGCGAATAAGCCCAGGTAGCCTCCTGTGCGTCACACCAATCCGCGTTCCAAGCTCTGCCGATATGCAGCGCGCCGTTGAAGAACCGATCCTGCGTCCCTTTACCGAACGCATTCTGATGCCCCATCTCGATGATGTCCGTCTCGCCGCATTTAGGCCAACCCACCCGGTCATAGTTATTGCCCATCTGCCAGAACGCCGGCCAAAGACCATTCTCCGTCCGGGGGAACTTGATCCGCGCATCCATCCGACCGTAGGTGTAGTACATTTTATTCTTGGTATTGACGCGTCCGGATGTGCATTTTTTGCCCTGATAATCCTCTTTGGTAGCCGTCAAAACAAGGCATTGCTTGCCCGTAACCGGTTCCGCCGCAATGCTCACACCTTTAGCGCAATAATACTGCAATTCATTGTTACCGCCATCGTCTCCGTTAACCTCAATATTCCATACTTGGGTGTCTAATGCACCGTCGGTAAAATCCTCGTTCCAAACGAGGGTGTATTCCTGCGCTTGAACCGTCATGGCGGCAAGAAACAATATGTAGAGGGATTTTTTCATTTTCTTTTTTCGGGATTACGGGATTACGGGATTACGGGATTACGATTTCTTAATTCGTCATTCTCAAAGCGCTCAGGTAGCAACTTCCGCTGAATAGTTTGAGGGTGACGGTATGTTTTCCTGCTTTTACCACCGCCGATGTCTTCGCTTCCACCCACTCGGTAGTACTGCCGTTTCGGGGCATGTCGATGAAATTCATCGATTGTCCATCAACCAGCACTTCGCAAATAGAGTTGCTATAACCGCAATAACGCAGACTGATCTCACGGATGTCTTGCGGGAAATAGAGTTGGTAATCAATACTCTGTCCTTGCGCAAAATTCGTGATCATCAGTCCGTCACGCCCCGCCTGCTCAACGGCTATCTCGTCCGTGGAGGGTCTCAAAGGCATATTGGTATTCAATACCCGCACATATTCGGAAGCGAGGATCGTTCGGTTGGCACGAATCCACACCGTCGTGTCCATCGGCGAGAAATAACAGAACAATCGGCCTAACTCGGTCAGCTCCGCCGGAAAATCATGTGTCAGCAGTTGGTTGTATGGTACAGACTCCACTTTGCCCGCCATACGGGGCATGAACCACGCATAGCGTTGAACGGACGGACGGCGCTCCATGTAATGCAACACCGAACACATATAATCCATCTGTGTCGGATAGCCGCCAGGGGCAGGATCCCACGCACAGAACTCCGTCATCCAGATAGGTTTGCCGTATTTCTCAAACCGCTCGATGAAGCCTTGTACCGCCGACGGAGAAGACATATAGCAATGGATCGCGATCCCATCTATATCGTCTATCGACACATTGGGTTGCGCGAAAAACTCATCGAGCCATTTAATCGGGTCGCTATAACCGGGCAATGTACCATAGTTCATCGCCGGAGAGACCAGTTTCAGTTTCAGTTCCTTAGCCAAAGCCACGACGGGTTGCCAAAGAGCCGCTGCTTCCGAGGGTGTCATGCGCGCCTGATCGGTCAAGTTCGGTTCGTTGAAAGCCAACAGGTATCGCGTATTGGGATGCTCCGCCACAAAGGCACGAATCCGGTCGGCACTATAATTGCCGTTCCAACACATCGGACAAAAATCCATCTCGTTGGCGTCGAACCACAACGCCGCTTCCTCTGTCGGCGTATTGCCCCAATTATAATCCCACGATATATACGGAGACAACAAAGGCAGATCCGTCAGCTGATTGAAGGAGAATGCCACCCCGCGTTTGGACGATTTGGGCATCGTGTTCACCACGCCCGTCTCATCCTTTGGATCCGGTACATTCGGTTGACAGCCTGTCAACAAAAGCCCGCTTACTATGATTGCAAAAATACTACCTTTCACTTTTCACCTTTCAATTTTCACTTCTCTGCCAAACACGCAACCAATCAACGTACATAATACGGGTTTGATTAAAGATAGCATCATCTACCTGACCGCCCATATTGCCACCAATAGCAAGGTTGTAAATGAAGAAGAAAGGTTTGTTGAACGGCCAGTAGTCGTTGTTATCCATCTGTTCCTCCCATACTTCGGCATACTGCACGCCGTCGATGGTGAATCGGATAACATCTTTGCCGTCTTTCTCCTCTTGCGCCCACTCGATGCCATATACATGAAAATCTGCGGACAGCGGGTAATCGAACCATTTGAGCGACGACCAGTTATTGCCCCTTGTACCGTTTTTCATGACGGTGTGGAGAGCAAACGAAGCGCGTGAATCCTGACTTCCGATATGTTCGATAATATCAATCTCGCCGCAATTAGGCCATCCTCCACTGTTTCCCATCATCCAGAACGCCGGCCAGGTACCTTTGCCGCCGGGGAACTTGATTCGCGATTCGAACTTACCATACGTGAAGGTCCTTTTGCTCTTCGACATAATACGCGCCGAGGTATATTCGTTGTTCTCGTACTGCTCTTTGCGCGCCTCAATCTCCAGACATCCGTTCTGCACGCGGATATTCTCCGGACGCGAGGTGTAATACTGTTTCTCGTTATTCCCCCAACCGCTTCCGCCGAGGTTGTACGTCCAGGTACTCTCATCCAAGGCGTCGCCGTCGAACTCTTCGGACCACACCAGACGGTACTCGCCCCAAGCGTGCTCGACCGCCACCAAAGCTGTTACGGATTCGATATTCGTTGCCAGCGTAATAATTGCATTTCCGGGTCCGACAGCCGTCAAATGACCGTTCCGGTCTATCGTTGCCACTTGCGGATCGGAACTGCTCCACGTCAACTCTAAATCATACGTGTTACCATATTGAAAATCAAATGTGTCGCCCGGACGAAGAGACACCAAAGGCGGGTTGATGCGCAGCGAGGCACCATCCGTTCCGGTCACAAACACATTCGCCGTCGCCGTCGATTTACCGGAAACAGCAGTTATCTCTGCCTTTCCGATCGCTTTGGCGGTTACCACACCGTAATAAACGGTTGCTACCTCTTCATTCGAACTTCTCCACTCCACATTAGCCGCATTGCCGACATCAATCGTGGCTACATCGCCCACCTTGAGTTGCAGGGTCACGGGATTGAGTTCCAACTGAGCGGTCGGTCCCTGCGGGTTCTCACATGCGGTCAAAGCGAAGAGAATGAATAATGAATAATAAATGATGACTATCTTTTTCATACAATTTTAATTTACTTTGTGTATTTAGAGACTATAGGGAGAACCAACCCCCTATAGCCGTTGGAATGATTATTTCTTGTAGAAATAAACAGCGTCCATGTTCAGTTCGGCACCCTGTACACCTTCGGAAAGAACTACAAATACGTTCACGCCTGCTGTGCAAGTAGTGGAAGCCAACGCAGAAGCATAGGCAGCCATCGGGATGTCAAACTCTTGCCATGAACCGTCACGTGTGAAGTCCTTGTAAACCGGACCATCGTACACGCTCTTCGAGCCAAGCACGAATTTGGTAGCCTCGCTGCCGAACATATAGAAGCAGTGTGCATAGTTGTCAGTTGATTTGATAGCCAGATGCAGGAAATAATCATCGGGGTTAGCTACGATAGCAGCACGCAGTGCCTCCGCACCCTGCCATCCATTACCTTTCTCCGTGAGGCAGAAGCCTGCGCCTGCCCAGCCAAGGTTGGTGACTTTCAATGCGGTATAACCATCGGTATTGCCGTAGAAGTTCAGACCTTTGCCTTCGCCTGCCTCATATACTTTACCTTCTTCCCAAACATAGAGGAACTGATCTACATCATTCGGACGGAAATCTGCTACAATCTTGCTCTTGTTAGCATCCGCCGTAGTACCATCGAGTGCAATCGGCCATACTTGGCTGCCTTTGAGTTGTGCACCACCGCCTTCGCCACCTTTTTTCTTAACTGCTACGATACAGGTCTTAACTTGACCGCCTTGCGATTTAGCGGTAATAACGGCACTACCCTCTGCGAGAGCTTTTACTTTCGCGCTTTTGCCATCGTTTTCCGGAGTAACCGAAGCTACCTGCGGATTCGAACACTCGAACGTAACGGCGATAGTAGCCGTAATGGTCTCTTCTGCATCTACTTCCAGGTTCAAAGCAGTCTTGTCAAGTGCCAGATCTCCTTCTTGACCAGGATCTACCGGTGTCTCACCCGGTTTGCATGCATTGAAACCAACCATCGTCAGCGCTGCCAGCGCTACAGCAAAAAATTTGTTTGCTTTCATAATTGTTTTGTTTTTAAAAAGGTTAATTATTCTAGTGAACTAGTTGAACAATATTCATTATTCATTATTCATTATTCATTATTCATTATTCATTATTCATTAATATCCCGGATTTTGCTCCATCGGAGTCGGATTGAGCTGACGCTCTTCCTGCGGGATGGGGAAGATCTCATGTTTGCCGGCTACGAATTCCTGCATGTGGTGTTGCGCCTCAGCGGTCTCTTTCGCCTTATAAGCATCCATGTGAGCCTTCAAACCATTGCCATCGACACCCTGCCAGCGTACCAGATCGAACCAGCGGTGTCCCTCCATCGCCAACTCGCAACGGCGCTCATGACGAAGCGTAGCATCGTCCGCCACTGCGCAAGGCGCCAGGCCGACACGGTCACGAACCTGATCAATATACCCCTTTGCGGTTCCTGCATCGCCTAAACCCAAGCAAGCCTCTGCGTACATCAACAGCACGTCGGCATAACGGATCTGTTTGTTGTTCAGCGGACCACGCGAAGCGTGCAGACTCCATTTGCCATAACCGCCGCCAACCGCCTCCGGGTCGCGGTACATGCCATACTTATTATTGAGCATGTTATTGCCCAAATAGTTCTCATCCGATTGCGCCTGATAAGAAGCAACCACATCGGTACTCGGGATCAGGATGGTCACGTTTCGACGAATCGAATCGTCGGTCTCAAACTCGTCATAGAGATCCTGCGTCGGGTGATTAAAGCCCCATCCGCCACCAATCTCGGTGTTACGGGAACGGGTTAAGATCTGAGTGAAAGAACCTGCCGTGTAACCGAATCCCTCGCCGTAATCGCCCCAAGGCACTTCGGCGTATTGGATTTCAAAGACCGACTCCATTCCGTTCTCGCCGGCGATGGTGAAGTTATCCTCGTAGTTCGGACAGAGTTTATACTCACCGGAAGCGATGATCGAATCGCCCCACGCTTTCGCATCGCGGTAACACTCCGTAGGAGTCTTGGTAAGACCATATTTCTGCCAATACGGCGAAGCCATGTACAGGTTCACTTTCATCAGCATCGCTTGCGCAGCTCCCTTGGTAGCGCGTCCCATATCCTCCTCTTTGTATTGGCTCTTGAGCCACAGACCTTTGTTAGCTTCCTCCAAATCGAGGAGCATTTGTTCGAAGAGTTGGTTCATCGATGCACGAGGCATACCCCACTCGTCCGACGACTTGAGCACTTTGAGCGGCATCGGAACGCCGGCAAACACACGCGCCAAACGGAAATAGTAATACGCACGCAGGAAATGCACCTCGCTCAACAAACGCGCTTTCATCTCCGGCGTGAATTGATCATCTATCCCTATTTGGGTCTTGCCGATATATTCCAAAGCCATATTGCAGCGTCCGATCCCCTGAAAATTAGCGCGATAGAAATCCAGTAACAAGGAGTTCTGGTCGGTAGTACGCCAGTTTTCAATATCGTACGCATCGGACATATCGGTCGTATTACCGCCACCTTTGAGTGCATCATCGGAAGCCACATCGCCGATGAACCACTCGCTGAAATACGTCCGGTTATACTCCCATAAGAGAGGTGTATAGCAACCGGTGACGTTCTGAACCGCAGCATCCGTAGAGGTATAGAAATCCTCCAACAACGTCGTGCCCGGTTCTATCTCCGTCAGGTAATCCTTGCAACCCGAGAGGCAAAGTACAGAACAGAGAACACAGATAATTGAAAAATATTTTGTTTTCATAACTTTCATCTTTAAACTTTTAAACTTCTCTAAACTCTAAACTTTCAACTCTCAACTTAGAAACTTGCATTAATACCGAAAGTAAACGTTCTGCTCTGCGGATAGTTTCCGTAATCCACGCCACTACCAACCTCCGGATCGTAACCCTTGTAACCGGTGATCGTGAACAAGTTGCTCGCTGTCGCATAGAAACGCAGACGGTTGCAACGGAATTTCTGCGTTACCGCCAACGGCAAGGTATAACCGATTTGCAGGTTCTTCAGACGCAGGTAAGAGCCGTCTTCGATGAAACGGGTCGAGTTCTCCGTATTCGTTGGCGAGCCAAGCGGGTTAGGAATCGTACCATTGCGGTTTTCCAACTCAAACGGGTTAACGCCGGCATTGATCATGGCGTTTTGTACCGCCGGGGTGTACCCCACCCAAACATCGTTCTTCATATACGACGCAAGGGCGTAACTGCTACCGTCACTTTCCAACATCTGGCGTTGTGCATTGTAGATCGAGTTGCCTCCCACGCCTTGGAAGAACACCTGTACATCCACACCGTAGAAATCTACGCCGAGGTTCAGACCGAACGTCACTTTCGGGAAAGGATTGCCGATCACCATCTTGTCATCCTCATCCAACTTACCGTCGCCGTTCACATCCTTATAGCGAGCATCACCGGCGTGTACGCCAATCGTGGTGGCGGTATAAGTATAGAGTTGTGCAAGCGCCTCTTCATCCGTCTGGTAAATACCCTCGTATTGGTAGCCCCAGAACGAGTTCAACGCCATGCCCTCATCGGTCTTCGTACGGTCGCCCCAGAGCGGTGAACCGCCGTTCAGTTTTGTCAACTCATTATGCAGGAAACTGACATTTGCGCCGATGTTATAATGCACTTTGCCGACCGTGTTATCGTGGCTCAGACTAATCTCCACACCCTCGTTGCGGATATTGCCGACATTGCGAACAGGAGCGTGCATATTGCCCACTTGTGCCGGAGCGTTCACGTACAGCAACGCATCCTTCGTGTCACGACGGAAATAATCGATCGTACCGGCTAATTTTCCGTTCCAGAAACTGAAATCGATACCGGCATCCCATTGCTGGTTGGTTTCCCATTTACCGCCTTCGTCCACCAATCGAAGCACTGCAGCTCCGTTGGTAGCAACCGCCGGATCGGCATTCTGGTTCGGGCCGAACGGATAGCTGACAAACACATTCTCAGCCGAGAACATCGTGTATTGGAATGCGGCGGAACCGACACCGTCGTTACCCACCTGACCGAAGCCCGCACGGAACTTGATATTATCCAACCAATCCAACTCCAAATCCCGCATGAACGGCTCTTCGCTGAGTCGCCAAGCGATTGCGGCAGAGGGGAAGAAGCCCCAAGGGTTCTTGGTGAACTTGGACGAAGCGTCCGCACGGAAATTGACGGTCACCATATAGCGACTGTCGTAGCTATAGAAAACACGGCCGAGGAACGAGAGACGACGCGTCCGAGCCACGCCTTCGGATGCGTACGTCTGCTTCTCCGTGGTGTTCGACAAGATCCAGTTGCTCGGAATCGGGTTCAGGATCTGCGCACCCGAACCGCCGATACTACTACTGTTATACTCCGACCAAGTCTGACCGAACATGACGGAGAAATTATGCTTATTGATCTCCCGGGCGTACGTCACGGTCGCCTCCTCCAAGAGGGTCAACGAACGCTCCATACTCGCCGAGAGGAAGTTCAGATCCGACGCATTATAGCTCGTGTAGATATTCGGGTATGTAAATGATTTGCGGCGATAGACCCCGTAATCCGCGGAGATAGCGGCATGGATCGTCAGTCCCTCTACCGGACGAATATCAAAGAACACATCTCCGATGGCTCGTTCCGTACGATCCATCGGCTCGTTGTTGAACGTCATCTGATAGGGGTTGGTTACGTTGCGGAAATTCGAACCCGCCGAGTAATACCCGCCGATGTCCTTTCCGTTCTTGTTCACACTGCCCTGCGGATAATAAACAGGATCCCAAGGAGCCATTGCCAAAGCCGCGGTGATCATGGAGGCACCGGCCGACGAACTGTTATTCATCGCATTACGACCGTAGTACGACACCAACGAGAAGTGTTCGCCGATCGTCAACCAATCGCGTACCTTGTAATCCGTATTCAAACGCAACGTAAAACGATGGTAATTACTTCCGATGATCGTTCCTTCCTGACCGAAATACGAAGCCGAAAGGGCATAATGACCTTTCTCGCTACCGCCGTCAAAAGAGAGGTTGTAGTTGTGCATGAACGCATTCGGACGGAAGACGGCATCCTGCCAATCCGTCTCTTGCGCCGCATAGTTGAAATTGATCGGGTAATACTCATTGATCTTCGTGATATCAGCGTTACCCAACTTGTACATATTCAGCCATGAGGTGAAACCTTTCTGCTGGTAGTACGCGATCTCCTCTGCGCCGTTACGCATAGCGCCGATTCGGAGCTCTGTGTCCGCAAAATCCTTGGACGTCAGAACATCCATTTTCTTCCAACGGTTCTGGAATCCCCAATAGGCATCGAACGAGATATTGATCTTTCCCTCATTACCGCTCTTGGTGGTGATCAGGATCACGCCGTTCGCACCACGGCTACCGTAGATAGCCGCTGCCGAAGCATCCTTCAAAATCTCCATGGATTTAATATCCGTCGGGGACAACCATTTGATATCCCCCACAATCACGCCATCTACTACGTAGAGCGGCTCGTTACCGCCTAAGGCAGAACCGATACCGCGAATACGGATCGTTGCACCTTCGCCCGGCTGACCCGAGTTACTCGTTACCGTCACACCGGCTGCACGGCCTTGCAACGCCTGATCCAAACCTGCCACAGGGGCTTTCAGCAACTGATCCGCACTCACGCTCGTTACTGCACCCGTCAAGTCGCTCTTCTTCATCGTACCGTAACCGATCGCCACTACCTCTTGTAGCATCACATTGTCCGGAATAAGCGTGATACGCAACGGAGCTGAATTCTGAATGCTGACTTCTGAAGGCTTATAGCCCATGAAGCTCACTTGCAGCACATCGCCCGCTTTCGCTTGTAACTCGAAGTTACCGTCAAAATCAGTAACGGTTCCCGTGGTTGTTCCTTTGACCATCACGCTCGCACCGATTACCGGATCCGGCTCGTCCTGAGCCATCACGACTCCTTTAACGGTCATACTCTGAGCCCAAAGACCCAGAGTAGTAATGACCATTAAGGAGAGGAATACTATTCGTTTCATCTTCATTGATTATTTGATCTTCAAACCTTGAACATTGTACACAGCCCCGTTGTACATCAAATAAAGCACACCGTTCTCCATCACCTTTGTACATTGTACTTTGTCACCTTGTACATCCTCAAAGCCCTCTTGCTTGTCACCCACAAACAGCACGTTCTGTACGAATGTAATACCATTCAGTTTATCACAGTTGTAGAAACCGATCTGCTCACAGTTGTTCTTTGTGTTGCCTGCTATATTGAGCGAGATATGATTCCATGTATTCGCCGTCAGGCTGAACGTGGAGGAAGCAGCACCCACGCCGATTACCTGAATATCCAATACGGCATTCTCTGCTATCGGATAAACATCCATCTCCAACGCGTCATAAGAGGTGATGTCCGTCGGAGCGAAAGCCAAACCGAAGCAACTGCTCGGAGTTGTATTCGGCGTGAGGCAGATAGCCTGGCTCTCAGCCGACAGCGCACCGATTGCGATAGCCGGCTCTGCATACCATCCTTGGATATTGAATGCCACGTTCGGATAAATATCCGTGAACACGCTCAACACCTGATTAGCCTCATACGTCGGAGCCTCAGCCGGAGCGGGAGCTGCCAATGTGCTCGCTTGAACCGCTATCGGCTCTGCCGCATTGCCGTTTGCATCCTCTGCCACTACCGTAAAATGATACTCGGTATTAGCCTGCAATCCGGCGATTGTCACGTTCACCGTTGCACCCGATGCTCCGCCGCCATTAGCGACCTCAGTCTCACCGTCCAATACACGGTAATTAACCACACCGCTGTTATCCTCTGCTGAAACAGCCAATGTCACCGAGAAATATCCCGTCGAAGCCACTTCTGCCTGCGCGTTCGTCGGAGCCTCATCGTCGTCCAAGGCCTCGGCACGATAGAAATACAAGTTGCCTAACCAGAACGTCAGATTGGAGGCATTATCAATCTTGAATTGGAAAATACTTGCTAAATTCAGACCTGCATAATCCGTTGCCAGATCCAAATCGATGCTGTTCCATTGCCCGCCGACCAGGTTCACGAACTTACCGTGCGTGTCATCCGTATTCAAACCGGCACCACCGTATATCGGTACCAAACGGAGCGTCGCATCGTCCGCAATCCAGATATCGGCATGCAGTTTCTCCATCAACAGGCAGTTCAGCACAAAGCCGTCCAAACCGAAATATCCGCCTCCGGCTAACACGAACTTCTTGCCATACTCCGTATCCGAAGCGGCAGTTCCGCTACCCCAATCCTGGAAATTACAGTTGGCATTATAGGTTGGACTGTAAATAGCCTGAACCTGACCGGCAGGCCATGTCGAAGCTACACACGCCTCCGTCGGAGCAGCTACATACGCATTCGTCGTTACATCAACGACTATCGGCAACTCCGACTCCTTGCCCACTACATCAATGGCATAGATAGCGAAATGATAGGTAGTATTCTCGCTCAGCCCTGTGATCGTGATCTGACCTTCTACGGCGCTTAACTGCTCATCGATACTCTTGCTGCTCTCTACCACGCGGTATTTAGCCACGCCGTTATCATCCGTTGCATTCACAGCAATCACGGCGCTCTTATACGTCTTGCTCACCGGCGTTGCGCTGACCATCACCGGTTTCTCTGCATCCGATGCCGGAACCCAATCTGCGCCAAAAACGCGGAATTCGAAGATCTTCATACCCCACTCGGTTGCTGCTTTGGTACTCCAGAAACGAACGTAACGCACTTTCGTGTTATTCGTCAACTCTGTCACCTCATCCGTACGGCCATAGATACCGGGATTGCCAACGAAATTATAGCCCTCGGCCCAAGTTGTATTGTCCTCCGAGAAATCGATATGATAATCCTGTGCGCACGCACCCTCGAACATTATTTCTACTTTATCTACATCATACAATCCGCCTAAATCCACTACGAACCATGCGTCAAACGTACGCGCTGCCTCATCGCCGCCTTCGATACCTGCCGGACGTCCCTGCCATTCGGTTCCGGCATTACCGTCCAATACGCGGTTCACATCATTAGCGCCAGCCGAAGAAGCAACGATCGACACACCCTCAATCTGCGTATAGGTCTTCGGAGCCTCGCTCAGGTAATATACCTCGAACTCAAAGAAACTCTGTCCGTAACCGGTAGCACGCTGAATACCCTGATACTTGATATAACGACCGGTAACGGCTGTCTCCAGATAGATCTTCTGCCAGTTGGCTTGAGTAAGATTGGTCTCGGTATAGAAAGCCGTAAAAGTCTCGCCGTCAGCCGAACTCAGCAGTTGGAACTGCTTAGCGTAAGCACCTTCCCAATTGATTTTGAAATAATTGAATGTACGGCTTTGCCCCAAATCGAGCAAGAACCACTCGTCGTCATTAGAAGCACTTTCCCAACGGGTGCCTTGATTACCGTCGATAGCTAAATCAGCATTACCGCTCGAAGCGGTCGCACTGGATCCTTCCGATGCCAAAGCAAAGTTGACATCCTGTGCAAAACTCATGATACTTGCGCTTAATAAAGCGACTAAGAAGAAAATCTTTCTCATGATACTAAGTTTTTGTTAAACGAATAGGATTGTTTTTATGTTTTTCTCCTAATCCAATAGGATTGTTTATGTGCATCCCATGATTCCGGTAGGAATGTTATGATGGTTGGCGGTTGTCAATTTCGATGCAAAATTACTACTTTTTTCGCACATACGCAAATATCTTTATATGTTGTATGGCACAAAAGTACGTTTTTCTGCAAAAAAGTACGTTTATCCTCTCTGATTTTCAACACATTACCATTCCTCCGAACCCTTAAAAAAGTACGTCTTTAGTACTATCCCCCTTGTCTCGGATATGTCCCCGCTAATTGAGAAAACCGGTCTCCACTCTCCTTAAACTTCGGTACATCCGATAGGAGCCCTCTTTGTAGAGAGGTTAATATATAGGTATATTATATATTAACCCTACAAAGGGGCATCGGTGTACCTTCGTTTAACCTCGAAAATAATAAAAAAAAGTACTATAAAAAATTCGTTTTATTAGCATCATTAGCCGTTTAATTTCTGGTCAACCATATAGCGAAGCAGATCGTTCAAGCGAAGCGAGTCCACCACGGTACAATGTACTTCCCCATCCGGTGCATAACCGCGACCTGACCGCGACCACACCGCGACCACACCGTAGAATCACCGGAATTTTGTCCTCCGCAACAAGCATTAACTACAAAAACAGCAAAAGCCTTCCCAACTGGAAAGGCTTTTGCTGCAAATAATAGACTTTAGATGATGTTACTCTCATCAAATCCGCTTCCTCCGTTTCCACCACCGGAGTGGTGAACGACATTGATCGTATCCATAATTACTTGACTGCTAAGCTGCATTACCTCTGTTTGAGGCGTCATATAATTCTTATTCATAATGCTTAATTTATTTCTTCAGTTATCCAAATATACATTATTTCACACGTACACCTTGGAGGTTATAAACAGCTTCACCGCGGCGGATGAAGAGTTGTCCGTTCTCAATGAACTTAATAACTTCAATAGTATCCGAATCAACATTCTCTACTCCGGTAGCGGTTTGCTCGTTCTTGATCACGAAGCGAACCTTACGCGGAGCGTTGTTCGGACCGGACACTTTATCCAACGGCAGGTAAGCGCGGTTAGCCGGTACATACTGACCCTCGTAGAGGAAGAAGCCGGTGAAATCATACGAGCCCGAGTAACGCATACAGAAGATATCTTTCGTTGCGCGAACAGCCGATACATCGGTACGAGTTACGCAACCCACCAAGACGTTGCCACTTACATCCGAAGCCTCAGCATCCGTCGGTGTTAAGATATAGTCTGAACCGGCAGTACCCTTCAAGATCACACCCGTGTTAGCTGGAATAACACTAATCTCGGTCAAGTTAAGAATCTCCTCGGTCTCAGTCTTCTCATAGCTTGCTTTGTAAGCCGTCAAACCTGCCGGTACAGCCAACTTAATCGGTGCTGCAAACGTAGCCCAACCACCTGCATCGGTACCTTGTGCTGTATTCGGAGTAACCTGATAGCTCCAGAAATAGACGTTGTCTATCATCAGCTCGCTGCCGCCTACAGAGCCCATGAACTTGAATTGGAAGATATTAGCCCAATCGATATTATTAGCGTCATAAGCACTAAGAGGTACATCATAGCTTGTCCAAGCATTCGGGGTCAAGGTGATAGTAGCAGAACCTTCATGACCCGCGCTAATCGGTGTTACGTTAACAGCAGTCATTCCGGTTGAGTAGATATCTACATGGAGGTACTGCATGTCGGTAGCGTCAATGTTTCCACCACCCCAACTATGCCAACCAGCGTAGTTAAAGTTCTGACCATAGAAGACCTTGTCGCCCTCAGCGATGTCGAGCCATTCTACTTGAGTAGTTTCTCCCCAACCGCCGGACTGGATACCGCTTACTGCACATGCCATGGCATCGGTAAATACCGCAACGACTTTCTTGTTGCCAAAGTCCGGAGCCGGAGCCGCAGCCGGCATAAACTTGGTAGCAGCAGCTACTACGACAGGCTCTGCCTCGTTATTTGCCTCATCGTAAGCGACTACATTGAAGTTGTAGTTTGTGCCCGGAGTCAGGTTATTGACGGTAATGGTAGTAGCCACACCCGTAGCAGCAGCACCGGTAGCGAGTACCTCTTCGCCATTCATCACTTTGAAGCTGACAGCACCGCTGTTATCCTCTGCTTGTGCAGAAATCTGAACAGAATAGAATCCTTCAGCAACCTTGCTTGCGCTTGCGTTGGTCGGAGCCTCGTTATCTTCATAAGCAGCCTCGCGATAGAAGTAAGCGTTAGCCACCCAGAAAGTCAAGTTCGGAGCATAGTCAATCTTCATCTGATAGATATTGCCCCAGTTGGTAATGCCTGTATATTCAGATAGATCAATATCAACGCTATTCCACTCTTGACCGGTCAGATTCTTGGTGATACCTTGCTCGGCACCGCTCCAGATAGGTACGAAACGAATGGTAGCATCATTCTCAATCCAGATATCATAATGCAGTTTCTCCATCAAGAGGCAGTTGAGTGCAAATCCATCTGCACCGAAGTAACCATTACCATTGGTCACATACTTGCGGCCGAACTCATCTTCGGTAGCTACGGTACCGCTACCCCAATCCTGGTGATTATAATTTGCGCTATACGTCGGCGAGTACATTGCTTTAACCAATGCAGCATCCCATGTCGGAGCCGGGCAAGCAGCCTGCGGAGCGGTATAGTGAGCAGTGGTAGTTACGGCTACCGACTTGCTATTCTCCGACTCATTGCCGAAGAAGTCAATAGCGGTAATAACCAATGTATAGGCCGCACCTCCGGTCAGACCGGTTACAGTAATATTTCCACCTTCTGCTACGAAGTTAGCATCGAAGCTGTTACCAGCATCTATTACGTGGAATTTAGCAACACCCACATTATCGGTTGCAGCAACAGCAATCACAGCATAACTATCTGCGGTGCTTACCAAAGAAGCAGAACTCATTACCGGTTTCTCGGTATCCACCTCTGCTATACCCGAACCATAGACACACAATTCACGTATCTTACATCCCCATTGGTTATTATAGGTATTGCTTAAACTCTTGAAACGTACATAACGTGCTACTTTTCCAGCAATATTATATTCATTCAATGCATAGTCTCCTTGCGGTTCCGAAGTAACTTCATAAAGAGTATTCCATGCTCCGTCATCTGCTTTCTGATCTGCATTAGGAGCGCTTGTTCTGCCTTGCAGTAAGAAATGATTACTACGAGCGTTTTCAAAACGAATAGTAATCTTGTCAATATTATAGGTATTACCTAAGTCTACATACCACCATTGATTAGCGTAATCAGCATTATCGCCAGTTTGCCAAAGAGTATTCAAACCATCATTTGCTTTGCTTGCATCATTAGCCTCATTTAAACTACAGCCAGCTTCTGCTGTTTTGTATATAGCCAAATCAATAGTTCCATCAAACGGAGTAGTCACAGGTACTATGATAGAATTTGCAGACTCATTATTAGATGCGTCTTTTGCGGTAATAGTGAAATTGTAGTCTGTAGCATGCGTTAAGCCATTAATAGTAATCTTACCTTCACTCGGTGTGAAGTTTGCATCAATACCATTTGTAGCATCAACTACGTGGAAACGTGCTACCTCATCGTTATCCGTTGCAGAAACAGCTATAACGGCACTATTAATAGTACTGCTTACCAAGCTTGCGCTTACCATAACCGGTTTTTCTTCATCGCCGCTTGTCCACTCTGTTCCATACACTTCGAACTCAAACAACTTCATACCCCAACCGGTAGCAGATTTGGTGCTCCAGAAGCGAACGTAACGAACTTTGGTATTGTTATCCAATGCTGTCCAATAGTCGTTGCGTGCATTGATACCCTCACTACCTACCAGATTGTAGCCCAAATTCCAATCTACATTATTTTCCGAGAAATCAATGTGATACAACTCCGAGCAAGCTCCCTCAAAATGGAGAGCAACAAGCGAGATGTTGTAGAAAGCACCGAGATCAACTACGAACCAGCAGTTATACACGCGCGAATCATCCACATTACCGTTTGTAGGCGAACCTTGCCATACAGAACCCATATTGCCATCTACGGCAAAGAAAGGATTTGTTCCATTCGGTTCAAATTCCGATTGAGCGATAATCTTGTTATCTGTCGAGATATTGGTACTTAAAGCCAAGTTTGCACTCGGCACGCCAAGCACTTGAACAGCGCTCGAATAAATAGATCCGTTATAAGCACGGATGCTTGCAGTGCCTACTTGATCCGGGATATAAGTATTACCGCTCATGTGACCCGCAGCCGCAGGAGTAATCTCGTAAGAAACCGATGCTTCCATTGCATTTCCCTTCTGATCTTTCGGAGTAGCTGTCAAAGCGACACCTGCACCTCCAATAAGAGTCTTCGTGTCCGCAGCTGTAAGAGTAATAGAAGTCAAAACAGATGCACCTGAATACATCGCGCGCAACTCCCATAGAGAGTAGCCATAACCTGTTCCACGCTCTGTTCCGTATATACGCAAATATTGAGCTGCATAATCAAAATTCAACTCAATCGTCTGCTCGTGCGGGAAACCTTCCAACGTCTCACTTACATGCTTAATGGTCGTGAAGTTCGTGCCATCATCTGAAATCTGAATATCATAGGTCTTGATATAAGCACCTTCATGAACCAATTGTACGGTATTGAATTTCTTTCTCTCACCAAAGTCCACACATATCCATTGAGGATCAGAAGCAGCCGTTTCCCAACGAGAACCGGTATTACCATCAATTGCAAGTGCCGGATTACCATCGGAAGCTGTTGCCGATGCTCCAGCAGAAGACAATGCAATGTTTGCATTCTCTGTAGTAGTAGCCGTGCATTCACCAACCTTGTAGTAAATGATATTTGCATCCGAAGAATTCTGGGTCTCTGCCGTCATCTCGTTACCAGGCATGTTGGTATCGCTGTAGAGGAAACGGATGTACCACTCTGCATTGGCGGTCGGATTATTAAACGTATAAGTATATCCGCCTGCTCCGTTCGCTGTCATAGCATAACCACCTACACCTGTGATTTGTACTTCGGCAAAATCCAAAGGATAACCCGTAAGACTTATCAGACTGATAATAGCCTTGTTGTCTTCATAATCAATCTGATAATAAACATTCTTTACAGTCGGGTTGCCGAAATGACCTTTTGAACCAAAGCACTCACTCGCCTTTGCCGGAGTCGGATCAGGTGTACTTCCACCGGTACCTTCTACAGTATAAGTGAACTGCTTAGTTACCGACATACCACCTGCATAAGCAAACTTACAAGCAAATGTCAAGGTTGCACCCGGAGTTTGACCGGTCAATGTGATTGATGCCGTGTGACCGGAAACAGTCATTCCTGTCTCTGCAAAACCGCTGGTGTAGTTCCACAAATAAGCAACCAAACCTGTGTAATCCTCCTTCTCTGTAAAAGAGATGGTGACACTTGTTCCGTCTGTGGAGAACGAATAGTCATATCCGTTCACAAAGGCATTACCTTGTCCTGCCATATTCTCCGTACTGGAGCCTTCAACAGGGGCTGCAAACGCCATTACACTTGCGCATAATAGCGCAAAGATAAATGTAATTTTTTTCATGTTATTAATAATTTTAGTTATTTGATTTCTGTTCCAAGCAGATTATAACGCAGACCGTTCTTGAGGATGATCACCTGACCATTCTCGATGATCTTGCGTGCTTTTTGACCCACAAACGTGTTCTCTATCGTACTGGGTTGTGGCTCTTCGTTGCTGGCACCTACGGTATAGCCGGTGATCTCCACGCGTGCTACGCCGCCTGCATACGCAATATAAAAGAAGGTGTCGTTGAGTGTAGCACCATCGGTATAGGTCTGAGTCGTGGTCAGCACGGCATGCTTCTGCTGCGCCGGCATGGTGATGAACGTACCCTCAAGACAAATCTGCGGTACCGCACCTACGATGTCTTCCACCCAAGCGATATCAAACGTGAGGGTAGCATCAGCATTGCGGGTGATATGCCATATGAACTCGCAAGGCGAGCCGCTCACTTCCACCGTAGAGGAGCCGTAATAGGTTGCCGGTGTCAAGTCACCACCGGGCTCATCACCGCCACCACCCGGTTCGTCACCCGGTACTTCACCTTCACCGTCTGCATAATAGACCTTAAAAGCATAGTCCACACCACCGGCGGTAACGCTAACCGATGTCTCTTTCTGGGTGAAAGCGGACAGGTACAGCACCATGCCTGCACCTTCGATCACATACTTCCCTTCCGGCAGCGTACAGGTCTCAATCCCTGCCGGGAAATTGGTGTAGATACCGTCTTCTGCAGCAAAACCGGGATGCTGAATGTTCACTACCGTCTGACCGAAAGCAGCCTCAACTTTGTACTTGTTGGCATAGGCACCACCTCCGGCACCGTCTCCAAGCCAAGCGATACTGCTCCAATCAGTAGCAAATGCCATCATCGCAACGCAAATCATTGCCATCAATAAGGAGATTTTTTTCATTTTATTAAATTTGTTAATTAGTTAATTTTCTGCACAATACAAACATGTTCCAATATGCAACGCCTATGCAGCACCTATGCAATGCCTATGCAACGCCTCTGCAAGTCAGTCTAATCACATATTTTTTTACTCATTTTGGGGCTTTTTTAACAAACCGATCAATTGTCTTTTCTGTTTATGTCTGATTTCAAAATCTATAATCTTTATAATTTTCCTAATCAGGGTTTTGCATGTTTTTTTTCAAAGCATCACTTCTAAATTATTCTTCAGCTGTTCCACGGAGCTGGCGCCGACGAGGACGGAAGTGACGCCCTTCTGGTCGAGCACCCACTGCAGTGCCTCTTGTGCAATCGACCGCCCGGACGCTTTGCCTTGCGCCTCCAATTGATGCAGGTACTCCAACAACTCCGGTGTACGGCGTTCTGATTTCAGGAAATGCTCTTGCGCCATACGGCTGTCGGCCGGGATACCGTTCAAATACCGATCGGTCAGCAGACCTTGGGCTAAAGGCGAATATGAAATAAAACCTACGCCGACTTGTGCACAATAGTCCAAAATCCCCTGATCAATCGGTTCTCTATCCAACATATTCAACCGTCCCTGATAAATCAGCAGCGGCACATCGTGTTCCTTCAAATATTCATATCCCGCTTTGAGCGGTTCCAGAGGCCAATTGGAGATCCCCACATAAAGCGCCTTACCCATTTTGACGGCATCGACGAGTGCCTGTAAGGTCTCCTGAATCGGCGTATTGGGATCATAGCGATGGGAATAGAACAAGTCCACATAATCGAGCCTCATCCGTTTGAGTGACTGATCCAGACTCGACAACAGATACTTGCGGCTTCCCCACTCTCCATAAGGACCATCCCACATCAGATAACCGGCCTTGGTAGAGATAAAGAGCTCATCCCTGTACGGACGGAAATCTTCGTCCATCAACCGACCGAAGTTCACTTCTGCACTACCTGCCGGCACACCGTAATTATTCGCAAAATCAAAATGCGTCACCCCGTGATCGAAAGCATAACGACAAATAGCCCGACTACGCTCAAAAGGCGCATCGTCGCCAAAATTATGCCAGAAGCCCAAACTGACTTTCGGCAGTAGGACTCCGCTCTTGCCACAACGATTATAGATCGTCGCCATCTGTGAGTAACGCTCCGGGGAAGCTATGTAATTTTGATCTGCCATGGTATTAACGGTTTTTCAAATCTGAGCACAAAATTACTGCTTTTTTCGCACATACGCAAAAATCTTTATATGTTGTACGGCATAAAAGTACGTCTTAGTACAAAAAAGTAAGTCCGTTCCCTCTCATTTTCAGCCCAATAGCAATTTCCTTACCCCTAAAAAAAGTACGTCTTTAGTATGCACAAAAAAGCGCCCTCAGGACGCTTTTTTGCACTTTCTCATCAATCACCCAACCCTCAAAACGGGCGGCGTGGAGCTTTAGGTACAGTACCGCCGGGGGCTTGTCCGCCTTCGCTTAACTGCACATTTCCGCCGCTGATCGCCGGTGTATCCATCATCATACCGGTAGCGACTTGCATAACTTCTATTTGAGGACTTTTATACATAACTTTCATAATTACAACTCCAAATTACAAATTACCAATTACAAATTACCAATCACCGATTTCCAATCACCATTCCTTGCGCATTATACGTTTTGCCGTCACGAATGATATACAGCACGCCGTTCAGCATGATCTTAGACGGAGCCGCATTCTGCTCTACGGCATCCATACCCGTTGCGCCTTGCGGACCAAACACGATGTACGCACGTTTACCCGGAGCACTTGCCGGACTTCCGTCAGGTATCGTGAAGTAGCAACGGAACGCACCCATCCATGTACCGCCTTCGGCAGGCGAATAAAGCATGTTATCATCAGCCACAAAGCGTTGGTTCTCAGCCTCCAGTTTGATCTTATTGTATGTTCCCACAAACTTGATTCGGATATCTCCCGTTTCGATCGGAGCCTCATCCTGAATGGTCACGCCGCTAATGGTACTTCCGGCTGTGAAGTCTTGTCCTACCTTGATCATATACGGTTTGCCAGCCACCATAGCGTTCACAAAATCGAAGTTCAAGCGAATGAGCGAGCCCTTATCCTCGGTATCGATCAATTCCGCTATCGTCGTTCCCTCGCCAAACACTTCATTCACCTTCTCCGCACTCATATCAAACGGCAAGCAGATCGTGTACCACGTCCCATCCGCCGCAATCGTCCGGTTCAAAGTAACGTTAGCATATTGATTATTATTAGCTGTTATCAACGCAGTATTGCTGCCATCATCCACAAACTCAACATCTACTCCTCCCCATGTACCTGTCATCTTTGTGATATCCAGCGTAAACTTACCGTACGCATACTCGCCGTCAAAGATCTGCACTTCGTAGAAGAAATCATGGTCATACTCGCGGACATCTGCACCTACTTGGTTCTTCTTCACTACGGTAAATTGTTTGGTTCCGCTCAAATCAAGTGCGCCTTCCCATGTAGCGATAGTATGCGCTGCATTCCAAACCAAAGCCTTGTCCTCGCCCACCAACGAACCACGCAGATACACCTCATCCGCCGTACAAATAAAGTGGTCTTCGTCTGTTGCGTAGAACGTTACGTTAGAAGCCTCAGCCAACTCAAACTGATGGTCTGTATTTCCGGAACAATCGCCGGCAGTACAACGATCAGCACCGGCATTATACATCTTGTAGGTTTGTGTTCCCGCTGACATATTGGAAATCGTCACACTCAGCACATTCGGTTCAGCCGTAGTGGTAAAACGAGCATTCTCATTGGTCTTGTTCCAACTATAATAGCTTCCGAAAAAATACAAACCGCTCACGCTACCCGGAGTAGTGAACTCTACTTGTTTTGCCGCCGACAAATTACCATTACCGTCTTTTGCTTGAATATCCAATGTGTAATGTGTGCTTTGTGACAACGAAGTAAGCGTAATCTTACCTTCGCTTGCAGTAAACTCTTGCGCGTCACCACCTAAACCACTAACCATATATTTGGTAATCGGCTTCGTTGTAATGTCCGCTGCATCAATCTCAATCTCTGCCGACTCATCTTCTATCGTCCCTACTTTCGCATAGGTAATCACCGGCTCTGCATCTACCAGGGTCGAGAAGCCCGAAGCATACACTTCGAATTCATAAATACCTAAACTCCTTTCTGTTATTGCGCGGAAGCGCACGTATTGCGCAGGTGCGTTGATAGTCAAACTTGCGGAAGTTGCCGATTGGTCGGTTACATGCTCGATAAGATACCAATTACTATCATCCAAACTACCTTCTATCACATAGTTCGATACCCGGTTACCGTTATGCCAATCGAAACTCATGGTCACATTACGAAGATTATATGCAGCACCTAAATCAACTCGCATCCAGTTATCAGCATATCCATGTGTAGAACCATTCACACCCCAAGAATTCCATTTTGAACTTGAACTACCATCAATCGCATTCGCAGCTACATAATCTCCTTCGTGGAAACAATCCGTAGCCGTTCCCGCAAGACACAAGTTCAAATTTGTATTAAACGGCAACGCTACTTCCACATTCGCACTTGCCGTATTTCCGGCAAGATCCGTAACTGTCACTGTGAAATGATAGGTCTTGTTATCTGTCAAACCGGAAAGCGTCACTTTATTATCGCCATCCAATTCACCCAGCACTTCTTGTTCTGCAAACCCGTTATCTCCGGTTATCTTGATCGAAGTAATCGTGCCTGCATTACCAGAGTCATCCTCATCCGCAGCTACAATCTGCAAAGTTGCCGTATTAACCGTCTTTGCTGTACAAGAAACTGTTACCGTCGGATCCGTATCATCTGCTACAGCAACACCGGAAGCATACACCTCAAATTCTTTGATACCAAAACGATTATCGCTACTTGTTACTTTCAGATAACGTGCAGATGCTGTTATACCTGTGTGCTCCTTCGTTTCATTACTTGATGCTGTTGCAGCCTCAACGATAGCAGTCCAATTCGCATTATCTACGCTTGCATAAATATTATATGCCGCGTTAATGTCATTGAAATGAATCTTGATATGATCGAGATTGTACACATTATTCAAATCGACTTTCCACCAGGTAGTAGAAGCATCTCCTTGTCCATAACAAGTCCAGAAATTACCTGCATTACCGTTAACAGCTTTATCAGCAGTATTGTCATTCTGAACCGCACCTGCCGAGGCTGGCTTATTGCGAGCCAAATCCACGTTCTCATCAAACGGCATCTCCAACGTAAACTCCTTGTACGCAGACATGTTGCCGTTATAATCTACGGCATAACATTTGAAGGTATATTTTGTACCATCTTCAATAGTTGGCTTCGTTATACGCACCTCGTTGGTCAAAGAGATATTTCCAATATTATGGTCTTTGTCTGCCACATAGTAGAAGAATTCCTCTGATGCCGTAACGGCACCATCCCCGAAAGTAAATACCAAATCCGCGCCATCTTCCGTTTGCGTTACTTTGGTCGGGTCAAGTGTCGGAGCCACATTATCATCAATCGGGTTGTTGATAGATGCACGGTTAAAATTAAATGTACCGTTACGACGATAACCGCCATCCACATTAGAATTTAAGAAGAAATGTATTTGTAAATCTTCTGTGGTTGCCGTAAATTGTGTTTGACATCCGGAACCCGTATAATGATGATGTGCATCTAATGCTGTACATGCTTGCACTTCGTATTGTGATCCACCAGCATCATTATACACACGTAATTGCACCGACCAACCGGCACCATCAAAATTGATATTCTCCCCCGGATTCTTCGCACGTAACAGCATCGTCTGTCCGCAGGAAACAATATAATAATCTATATCCAAATCTTTCGGATCCGGATTCCCGTCATCAATAGTCGTATTACCACGATAGAATGTATCTCCTTGTTTCTGATACGTAGCAAACAATTCGTTGCTGGCAAGTACAGGAGTTATGGAAACGTTATCAATAGCAAGTCCTTGCGCTTTATTACAAGTAACCTCAGAACTTACAGAAATATTCCATGCCAGATATAAATCGCCGCCGACCGGGAAATCAACAGATAAAGAATTAGCCACATGGGTTGTATTTGCAGGAACTGTTGCGAAACCATTATCATTAGCATCAGCATTGTACACTGTACAAAATTTAGAGCCTGCATTTGTCCAATCTATACCATTTCGAGAGGTATATAACTGCACGGTAAACCCTGCTGTATTACTACCATTACGGTATTTTTCGATATCGTAGGCCAAGTTTATCTTCTCAAAGTCTGAACTGCTATTATTGTACAAATGTGCCATCACATTGATGCCACGTGTACCATTAGCCACACCGGTGGTCAAACCGCCTATCGCACGGTCATCGCTGCCCGTAGCACCGAAGTTCCATGTGCCGTTATACGCATTGCTCGCCAAACTCTGTCCGCCGATATACATCGTCGTTTCTGCAGCATTTCCGTATGCACCGATCGTGCGCGGAGCACTTAGGTTACGCTCAATCTTCCATCCCATGGGTAAGGTACTCTCCCTGCTCACGCCTGTCTTTGCGTCCGTGGAAGGATCGGCATCTGCACCGCCAAGCACATCAAAATTCTCCGTTATCGCACTATTGTCCGTTAACATAACGGCATAAGTTGGAATCTCTATCACCCGTTGCGGAGTGATCGTCACATTGTCAATACCAAAAGCCATGGAACCGGCACAATCCGTTCCGCTCGCTACCGAGATACTCCATGCGATATACATATCCTCATCCGCCGCAAACGGATAATCCAGCGTTCCCTCTACGTGATTACTGAGAATCGGCACAATCTCCGCACCACCCGTAGCGGCATCTGCCGTATATGTGTTGCAGAAATCAGCTCCCGCACTCGTCCAACTCTCGCCATCCGTCGAGGTATAAACCTGCACTACAAAACCCGCTGCATTATTGCCGTTTCGGTATTTCTCGATATCGTAACTCAAAGCCAAAGACGTAAAATCCACCCCTGCATCGTTGTGCAGTTTCGCCATCACGCTGATCGTTTTGGCACCGCCGCTGATGCTGGAGGTGATACCGCCTACGGCACGGTCGGTTGAACCCGTGGCACCGAAATTCCATGTACCGTTCTTCGCATTACTCGCCAAACTTTGTCCGCCGATATACATCGCCGTTTCCGAAGCGGAATAATACGACAGCACCGTGCGGCAGGAACTGACGTTGTTCTCAATCCGCCATCCTTCCGGCAATTGGGTATCCCGCACAAAAGCCGTTTTCTCCTGACCGGAGGGATCCACATCCTCGCCCCCTATCTCATCAAAAGTCTCCACGTACGGATTCTCATCCACAATCGAGATAAACGGTGTCTCTTCCATCGGAATCGGCTCGGTGCGCTCTATTCCCTCATAGGCCTCTTGTGCGTAGGTACGAAGCCGTAGTGCCATCTCGTCAGACACCGTACTTGGCTTGAACGTGATCGTACTCGGATCTTCCTCAAAAATAACGGCATACTCCAGACAGCACGCCAAATAAGTGGCCGCTAAGGTCGGGTGACGGTCGTCCGAATACAGATCCGCCGCAAACGTCCCGGGATGATCCAACTGATAATTTCCGTACGCCAAACCTACCGGACAAAGCGTCAAACCGAACTCCTCCGCTACCAGCCGGTAATTCGCCAATAGCGTCGATTTGGATGCCTGATAATTGGCATCGTTGCTGAACGGCCAGTTCACTGGAAGGATGATCGTCACATCCGGATTCGGACAATTGGCACGGATATAGGTCACCCATGTCTCCACGTTCGTATGGAACTGCGCGTAGTTGTTCAGCGGCAGCGAGGATTGCTCCTGCAAAATAATATACGCCCATGCCGTATTCGCCACCACCGTCTGCGCATTCGGAGTCAGCGGATCG
>Ga0310694_10001461_pt1 | contig 26735 bp, 15 predicted proteins | sample 174DNAGHGhighgp2_FD_203884 | JGI IMG/M metagenome (GOLD analysis project Ga0310694, IMG submission 203884) | Sheep rumen microbial communities from Palmerston North, Manawatu-Wanganui, New Zealand - 1742 DNA GHGhigh gp2 (v2) (version 2) | ecosystem: Host-associated > Mammals > Digestive system...
CACGTTGCGACCACCTTTCCCGTCTTGTCGATGAAGCCCCACTTGCCATCGTCGTCCTGCACAACAGCCAACCCTTCGGAGAAGTCCCCTGCATCCTTCCACTTGCACGGTACGACCATCTTTCCAGTCGTATCGATGAAGCCCCACTTGTCATTGTCGTCCTGCACACCAGCCAGTCCTTCGGAGAAATCCCTGACGTCCTCCCACTTGCACGGGCAGGCCACCTTTCCGCTCTTGTCGATGAAGCCCCAATTGTAATTATCGTCCTGCACACCAGCCAGGCCTCCAGAGAAATCCTTGGCTTCCTCCCATTTGCACGGTATGACCACCATTCCGGTCTTGTCGATGAAGCCGAACTTCACATTGTCGTCCTGCACTCTTATCAAGCCATCATGGATAAAGCCTCCATCGGTGTTTGTTTCGTTCACTATCTCTAACTCCTCGATGTCGGCTTGTCCAAAGGCCGGGATGGAGGCCGCCATCAGAAGTATCATCGCGCTGATGAAATGCATGATTTTCATTGTTGTATTTTTTAAAGGTAAGACCGAATGTGTTTCTGTTTCTCGGAATAGGAGGATATAGGAGGCAATAGGAGGGTGATAGGAGGATAAGTCTCATTTGATTATAGTACCCTCCTTGAAGGATGCGGTATGTTCCATATCCGAAAGTGTTGTCGAGGTCGTAAGGTACTACAAACCATTTCTTTCCATCGTATGTGAACCACTGATAGTTTTTTGACACACCGTCCCAATTGACGGTGAGCAGGTTGTGCAACATGTAGTCGATGACACTTGTCACGTCGAGGTGTTCCTCCAATTTGGCACGTATTTCTTCATTGCTTGCCTTGGCGTTGACCAATGCCTCAACCTCCTTGTAACAATTTGCGAAATCTTGCAGGTATTTCTTCACCTTGGCAGAGTTTTGCTTCCGCTCGCGAGTCTTCTCGTCGTCGCTTTCCAAATTGTAATAAGGCGAGGTCTCGTCCATCAGTTCCCCACCTATGTCATCGTCGTAGACATTCCTGTCCATATCGTAAAGGTCTTTGGGTGTTCTCACAGAAATGTGTTTCCATGCAATGGTTCCCAAGAAGAAATTGTCGCGGTTGAGTTGATAAGGCCCTTTTCCCTCGATGTGAATATGCTCCGGTGTGTTCTTCTTCTGGTTCATGTTCTTGCGGTGCTTCTTCAGCTGCCAGCAATATTGCCCATAATATTCACCGTTGAAATAGAGTTTCACCGGGAAGGCGTCGGGGTGGCAGAGTGCGCGTGGGTCGGGTTTCTTGATGTCGGCGCGCTCCCAAAGGCGTCCTGTCTCTCCGCGTCCTTGTGTCATGAGGTCGTAGGTGCGATAGGCAATGATACCAGTGCCTTTGAACAAGTCGTTGTAGAAGGCTTTGAGGTGGAAGGCATCCTGCGACACCCAGTCGCCGAAGGTGATTTCGGGCGTTTCGTCGCCCACCCATTCGTCTTCACAGAAGTCAACTTTGAAATTCCTCTTCGGGTAGGTGGTGGAGTTTTGTCCTTGCACGCTTGTGATGATGCGCTTCTTGAAATAGTTGCCATTGCCGTCGTATATTTCCAGCCAACGGAAATAGTTGACGTCTTTCCGAGTTGGGATGTTGGTCTTCGTGCCGGTGATGTTGACATAGGCGCATGTGGGCATGGGCAGCGTGATGGTGACACTGTCACTCCAATCGGTTATGATGTCGGCGAGACCACGCGACTGTATGCACTCGTTGAAGGTTGCCTGTGCCATGGCTTGGTAGAGGGAGAGGAGTATGGCTGGAAGTGTCAGTACCAAGCGCAAGGTGATGCCGAAAGGTTTCCGGTGGTGTAAATGCAATGAGGTGGTGGATGATTTCATTGGATGGGTGCTTGTCTTCTATTTCGGACGGGATGCTTTCTTGATAGCAAGCTTGCAGTCTCGTTATTTGCCCTTTGGAGAGAGTACGGGCAAGTTGGGGTTGGCATCCTCATCCTGTGCATGTGGCCCATTGTTGTTGGATTCGAGGATAGTGTCAAGCAAGAGCGTCACGTCGGTGATATTGACTTCTCCGTCGCCATTCATATCGGCGGTGGGGCCAGCCTCTTTGTTTTGCAGGACAATTTCCACGAGCAGGGCGACATCATTGACGCTGAGCGAGCCATCGCCGTTGATGTCTCCTTTCATTGGGGTGGCGGCAAGGTTTTCCATCCCCATGGACGGGATGGCTGCGGTGAGCAGGAATGTTAGGAGAATAGCTGTTGTTCTCATTTTAGGCTGTACTTATATGCTGCAAAAATAAGCATTTTTTTTACATTTTTGGCTTTGTTTGTCATACAAATACTACATTTTTAGTTTTTTTTATTGTTACGCTCGGTGTGACTATTCAATGACAATTTCTCCAGGCACATCCTCCTTGACTCCTCTACTACGTAGACGATGTTCGTCCGAAGTTATCCGTAGACCTCACCATTCTCCCCGATGAGAAGAATGGTGAGTTCGCAATCATTGACGACCGAGGCGCAATGCTCACGGCAATGGCCGATGACCACTTTGCTGAAATCAAGGATTTTCTCTTCGGGTATGATGTTCCACAAGTCCCTTGCGAGGGTGAGGTTGGAGATGTCAGCGGTGATGCCAGCCTCCGTCAGCATTTGTGCGATGAACGCCTTGTCCATCGTTCCCCTCCGGCTATGCGTGTCCAATTGTCCCGCAGCCAGTTTCACCGCCTTGCCCAACATGATGCCGAGGGAGACTTTTCCCATCCCCAATTCGTCGGCCATCTTCAACGTCTCTCCGATGTAGTTGCCATATTCCACGAAAGCCTGCTGAGGCAAGTCGGGGTAACGAGAACGTATGAACCGCTCGCTCTTCGCGCCGCTATTGATGACCACCCTTGGCGCCCCGCTCGCCTTCGCCACCTTCAAACATTTCCTGATGGACTCGATGAAAGCATCTTCCGAGAACGGCATGACGATGCCTGAAACACCGATGATGCTGATGCCACCCACGATGCCCAACCTTGGATTGAAGGTTCTTCGGGCAATTTCCACCCCCTCAGGCACGGCGACAACCACCTGCAATGGTGTGTCAAAAGCTGCGAGGTTGTCTCGTATCATCCGCCTTGGCGACTTGTTGATGGCAGGTTCGCCCGGTGGATAGTCAAAGCCGGGCAAGGTGAAGGTGCCCACCCCCACCCCGCCTCTTATGACCACTTCCTGTGGGTTGCCTCCCTCCAGACGTGAGACGGTCGCCCTCACCTCAAGTCCGTTGGTCACATCAGGGTCGTCGCCACCGGGTTTGATGACATAAGCAAAACCGTCTCCATAAGAGACAGCAACAAGGATGGTCTCTCCATCGGGCAGGACGACCGGCACCACATCGGGCTTCTCCTTTCGCAGCAAGGCAGTCGCGGCAGCGACAGCCGCCGCCGTGGCACAAGTGCCCGTGGTCAGTCCGCTGTGCAAAGGATAGAACTCGGGGAGGCGTTTTTCCACTGCACGCCGTAGTCCATAGGGTCCGTCGACATTGTCGATTGTTACGGTCTTGTCCTGAGGAATCACACCCTGTGGAGGGTAAGCAGGCCTTTCCACGGCAAAGACCTTGACACCAGCCGCTTTCGCCGACACCACTTTTTGGGAGAAGCCCCCGCTAACACCACTTTCCTTGGTGAGCAAGGCATCAGGATGGAGTTGGTCGATGAGCGTGTTTGTTGCGTCCTCCTCATAAAAGACCAGATGGTCGGCGGGGAAGCCTGCCCGTGTGGCCAAGTCAATGGAAGTCTCGCGATGCAGGATGCGGAACCAACACTCATGACGGCTCCAAAAGGGTTGGAGTTTCCCTACCGTGTTGACACCTGTCAACGCCAGCAAGCGCCCCACCCCATGCTCCTCCATCAATCGCATGGCATCCAGGTAGTCCTTGCACCATACGACATCATTGGAACGAGGAGGGTAAATCCTGTCAAACCTGACGAGGGGCAAATCCAGGCAGAGGGCAAGCGACACCAGGTTTTTGTGCAGGTTTTCTGCAAAGGGATGGGCGGCATCTATGATGAGTCGGATGCCGTGCTCCTTGCAAAACGCCGACATCTCCTGCAAGTCCATGCCGCCTTTCAGATGGACGCCATGTGTGAGGCCGACCTGCTGTTCATCACCACGGGTGGAATAATAGTAGGGTGAACCCGCTGTCTCGAGCACCTCCACGGCCTTCCGGCCTTCCGTCGTCCCTCCGAAAACGAGCACCATGGCTATTCCCCTTTCCTATACAGATGTGTGAAATGCTTGTTGTATAACTCAGACAGTCCCTGGCGGTTGTCGATGGCCTCGCCCACGACCAGCATCGTGGTCAAGGTGAGACCGTTGTCATGCACGATACGGGCCAGGTCTTTCAGTTTTCCCCGGTAGATTCTCTGGTCGGGCCAGGTCAGGTGGAAGCAGGCCGCCACGGGCGTGTCTTCGGGGTATTCCTGCAGCAATTCCCGCTGCACGTCATCGACGATGGCGGCACTGAGGAAGATGCACATCGTACTTTGGCTTTTCGCCAACAAGTGGAGTTGTTCTTTCTCCGGCATGGGCGTGCGCCCTTCGCCACGGGTGAGGATGATGGTCTGCGTGCGCTCGGGGATGGTGAACTGGCTCCTCAGTTCGGCCGCTGCTGCGAGGAAAGATGAGATGCCCGGCGTGATGTGGTAGTCCATGCCGTTGGCGTCGAAGAATGCCATCTGCTCCTGGATGGCTCCGAAGATGCAGGGGTCGCCGGTATGCAGGCGCACGATGAAATGTCCCTTGTCATAATGCTCCTTCATCAACCGGCATTGCTCTTCAAGAGCCATTCCCGCCGACGAGCGCACCACGGCCCCGAGTTTGGCACAAGCGGTCAATTCACGCGGCACCAAAGAGCCGGCATATAAGATGAGGTCGGCCTTCTCCAGCATCCGGCGCCCCCTCACCGACACCAGGTCGGGGTCGCCAGGCCCCGCGCCCACGATTTCCACATGGGCTTTCTTGTGGCGCAGATACTTGCGGTCGATGGCGAGAGCGGCCGTCCAGTGCTTGCCCTTTATCTTCTCCACTATCAGTTGGCCATGGTTGGAACCCAGGATGGCCGCCGCCTCACACACGCTCGGCGTTCCCACATGCTTCTCCACCACGTCGCTGGGATGAGGCACTTCGACGGCAGCCAACTCCTCTGCGGTGAAGAATGACACATGCACGTTGTATTCTCTCTGCACCATCTTGACGAAAGGTTCGTCGGCCTTCACATCGATGGTGCAGTAATTATATGCGCAAGGAAACACTTTTCTGGCGAGGAAGGCCTCATCCATCTGTTCGAAGATTTCCTCATAGTCGTCTGGTCGATGAGCCAGGCCGAAACCTATCGTGCCTATCATCGGTACGAAATGCAGTGTCAACATCCCTTTGGGAGCGTCGTGCATGAAGGGGGTGACCATGATGAGCAGCTTGAATCTCTTAGGGTCGGCCTGACTGATGTCATCGATGAGGGTGACATGATCGGGGAGCGTCCGTTCCATATAGTCGGTGCCTTGGTCACGCATTTCCAACAGCAGTGCGGTCGGTTTTCGGTTGACGAAGGCGAAGATGCAGTCGTTCATAGCATCCTGGCCCGGGCATGACCAGTCAAACCGGTTCCCCAAAGTGTCGAGTGCCCATAGCCCGGCGTTGTCGCTCTGGGTGGTGATGACAGGATTCGCTCCCAATATCCCGGCCACGGTGTTTGTCAGTTCGTTGGCACCGCCGACATGTCCAGAGAGCACGGAGACGACATTCCGACCCAAGGAGTCGACACACACCACAGCAGGGTCTTCGTGCTTGTCCTTGACGAAAGGCGCTATGGTGCGTACGCAGATGCCCATGGCACCTATGAAGACGAAGGCGTCGAAATCCTTCCATCGCTTTTCCACGTCGCTGCGTCTGACGATTGTCGCATTCAATTGTCTCTTGAGTTCGAGGGCGATTCCTGCCCCCGCCTCGCTGATTTGGATGATGGCTATTTTCTGCATTTCAATATGTCTATGGGGTTGTAGTCGTTGAGTTGGACATGTGTGGGAACGTCCTCTTTCAAGCCGAGTTGCTCGCAGGCTTCGTGGAAGAGGTCCTTGCTGTTCGGGTGGCTGGTCATCCGTTGTACGACAGGCGAAGAGACGCTGTTGGTGACGATGCATCCTCCCGGCGGCAACACTTCACACACCTTGGCCATGATCTCCTTCATCCTGCCACCGTGGCCGCCAATGAACACAGCGTCGGGTCGAGGCAGGTCGTCGATGTCGGTTTTCAGGAAGTCACCGATATGCACGTCGATTCCGGGTGCACCAAAACGGCGACTGTTATGGCGCATCAATTGTTCGCACTCCGGCCGTATCTCAAAAGCCACCACCTGCAGATGTGGGAAGAGCAAACGTGCTTCGATGGACACGCTGCCGGTGCAGAAACCGATGTCCCAAAATACTTGTTTTTCAGGCAAGTCGAGGGTTTGCAGTGTCAACAGGCGTATGGGCATCTTCGTAATCATCTTCTCCCTTCCGTCTAGCAGGTCAAACTGCATATCGGGAATGCCGAAGGTTCTTGCAGGTGGCGTTTGTCGTGTGGAGAGGATGAGGCAGTTGGGATGGTCGAAGTTGGAAGTAGCCGCCTCCTCAAGTGAAAGCGTCACCACTTGTTCACGTTGGGGATTGCCCAAATGAACTCCGATATGCATCGTGTAATAGTCGTAACCATAGTCGAGCATCCGTTGTGCGATGGCGGCCGGGGTGTGGCTGCGGTCGGTGAGCACTCCGATTTTTCCCGTGCGCTCTATCAGTGCTTGGTCGAGAGCCGGCCAGGGACGTCCCGTGAGCGACACCACGTACAAGTCGTGATAGGGCATCACCAGTCGGTGTGCCAACATCTGCAGTGAGTTGAATGACGGAAAGAGCTCGATTTCCGCCTTGGGGAGTAAGCGCCTGATGGTGTTGGCGAAGCCGAAGAAGAGGGGGTCGCCGGAAGCAAAGACGATGACATCGGCATCCAACTGCCCATATTGCTCAAAAACGGCATCGAGAGGTGCTGTAATGTCGATCCACAACGCCTTTTCGGGCAAGAGCGGAGCCATGATTTCGTGGTGGCGCTTTCCTCCCGAAAAGACCGAACCCGCCCTGATGATTTCCATCACCTCTGGTGGGAAAAACGGTTTTGGTGCATCCGTGATGCCTATGACAGTGAATTTCATAAATCCCTTCCTGGTTTGAGTTGTTCGGCGTCGTCGAAGGTCAGTATGGCGTTGCACAGCGTGGCAGCCAAGTTACTGCCTCCCTTGCGTCCTTCCACGATGACCTTTGGAATGTCCTTGAAAGGTTTGACCATATGTTTCGACTCCCTCACATGGACGAAGCCCACGGGAGCGGCAATGATGCCCGCCGGCCGTGCCTTACCCTTGCGTATCAGCGTGCACAGTTCCATCAGCGCCGTCGGGGCGTTGCCGAAGGCGAAGAGCGCATCGGGATGTTCCTCCACGGCCAGTCTTATCCCCGCTTGTGTTCTTGTGATTCCTTCCTTGGATGCCATCTCAGCCACGCGAGGGTCGCCGAGGTAGCATTTGGCCTCCAAGCCCAGGCGCGACAAGGCCCCTTTTCGTATGCCGCTCACCACCATCGTCACGTCGGTGATGATGGTCTTGAGTTCGCCATTTGCCACTTTCCGATACAAGGTCTCCACGGCGTTATCATCGGTTTTCAGCAGTCTCTCCATCTCGAAGTCGGCGGTGGTGTGGATGGCATGGAGCAGTGCCCATTTGTGGTCGAGGGGCCAGTCCTTGCGGCGCAGTTCGCCGGCAATGGTACGGAAGGAGTTCATCATGATCTGTTGGCCGGGTTTCACCTCTTCGTCCTTCTCCTGTGCATAATAGCCACGGGGGGTGATGATTTTACCTTCGCTGATGTATGACTGCGAATTGCCGATGAGTATGACGGTGAACATGTCCACGTCTTCCGGGTCGAAATCTGCAATCGTGACGACCTTCACCTCTTGTTCGTCACGCCCGGCCTGACGCACATAGCCCATGGGTGTTTCAGGTGACCGCCATTTCAAGAACAGTTCCTGCAGACGGTAAAGTTGCCAATAGCGTCCATGCGACTTCGGGTTGTAGATGGCGGTGACGAAATCGCCGGTGATGGCAGCCTTGATACGCCTTTCTATCACTTCCCACGGCGTCAGCAGGTCGCTCAATGAGATGATGCACATGTCGTGTCCGATGGGTGCGCCCAACAACGATGCTGCCTTTTGGAAAGCGGAGATGCCGGGAAGTGATTCCACCTCCACATCAGAACCACGTTCACGGCGCATCTCATAGACGAGTGGCGTCATGCCATAGATGCCCGCGTCGCCAGAGGAGATGACCACCACGACCTTCCCTTGTTCAGCCAATTCAAATGCCTGTTCCGCCCGTTGCCGCTCTTTTTTCATACCGGTGTCTACACAGATGCAATCCTCTTTGAGAAGCGGTTGGATGAACTGGAAGTAATAATGATAGCCGACGACGGCGTCGGCCTGCCGAAGCGCTTCCACCACGGCGGGCGTGATGTCTTCGCGACTGCCCGGTCCTATGCCAGCAACGATGATTTTCTTCATGGTCTATGGGTGTTATGGGAGTTTATGTGAGATAATGGATAAGATATACGACGATGCCTGTCGATGCCACCATCAGCATCTCGGCGATGCGGTTGATGCGGACCGCCTTCTCCATGTCGGCGGTGGAGAGCTGGCGGTCTTCTTCTCCGATGTAGGGTTTGTCGAACAACTGTCCGAAATAGTAATGGGGACCGCCGAAACGACAGCCAATGATGCCGGCCAGTGCCGCCTCGGGATACCCGCTGTTGGGACTGGCATGGTTGCGTCCGTATTTGGCTACGAAGGAGAGCAAGCCCAACCTTCCTGAGGCGACGACCATCAGCAGTGCGGTGAGGCGGGCTGGGACATAGTTGGCCACGTCGTCGATACGCGCCGCCCAACATCCGAAGTCCTTGTAGCGCTCCGTGCGGTAGCCTATCATGGAGTCGAGCGTGTTCACCATCTTGTAGGCGAGCATTCCGGGCGTTCCGGCAACAGCCAACCAGAACAGGGGTGCCGTCACACCGTCGCTCAGGTTCTCTGCGAGGGTTTCAAGGGCAGCCGTGCGCACCTCCTGTGCCGACAACTCCGAGGTGTCACGTCCCACGATGCGAGCCACTTGCCGACGGCCATCCTCCAAGGAACGGTCGAGGGCGACGAAAACGGCACGCACCTCACGGACGAGGGTGGTGCCTGCCAGACAGTAGAACACAATGATGGTATCGAAAGCCACACCCAGCCATATGTTCGCCAGCGAGAGGAAATGTCGGATGGCCCATCCGACGAGAAACACCAGGATGATGAGTGTGATGGCCATCAACGCCCCTTTCACCTTGCGATGCTTGCCCTTGTTGAGGCGATGCTCGCCGAAGGCTATCATCTTGCCGAACCCCACCACTGGGTGCGGCAACTGCCGGGGGTCTCCCAACACGAGGTCGAGCAGCCAACCGACAAGGAGCGACAGTGTCTTAGTCATCGGTCAGTATCTGGTATATTCTTTCCAAATCCACATGTTGGCGCACATGCAGAGCGAGTTTGTCATATTGTTCTTCCTTGAAGGCTTGGTAGTCAAAGGCTTTCCCCATCTGTTCGAGTTTTTCCGAGAAAGGAGAGAGCAGGAAATCGACAAACGGGGCGTTGTCCAAAATGCCGTGGACGTAGGTGCCCATGCATTTGCTGTCTACCCTATAGCCATCGACATTGCCGTTGTCGAGATGGAGCAGTGACGAGGGTTTGGCATCGCCGAAGGGACGTGTCTCCCCCATGTGTATCTCATAGCCTCGGCCATATTCGCACGTCACCTGCCTGGTGGTCTTCTCACCACCCATGTTGGTGGTGACGGGCAACAGTCCAAGTCCTGGCAGGCGGTCGATGTCGCCCTCCACGTGGTCGGGGTCGCACACCTCGACACCCATCAGTTGGTAGCCGCCGCAGATGCCAAGGACGGTGGCACCATTGCGCCGAGCCCTGACGATGGCTTGAGCACACCCGTTGCGACGCAGTTCATAGAGGTCGTGGAGGGTGGATTTCGTGCCAGGCAGGATGATGATGTCGGCCGTGCCGATGTCCTCCACGTTGTTGGTGTAGAAGAGATGAACGCGAGGGTCTTGTTCCAGCGAGTCGAAGTCGGTGTAGTTGGACAGGTGCTTCAGCATCACCACGGCGATGTTCACCTTTCCCCTTTCAGCCGCCATGGATTTCTGAGCCAGCGCCACGCTGTCCTCCTCCTCGATATGGATGTCCTTGTAGTAAGGCACCACGCCAAGGACAGGAACATGGCAGATGTCCTCCATCATCCTCCTTCCCTCGTCGAACAGCCTCATGTCACCACGGAACTTGTTGATGATGACGCCCTTGATGAGTTGTCGGTGCTCGGGTGTCTGCAAGGCGATGCTTCCATAGACCGATGCGAAGACGCCGCCACGGTCGATGTCGCCAACGAGGATGACGTCGGCCTTGGCATGGCGGGCCATGGACATATTGACAAGGTCCCTGTCCCTGAGATTGATTTCGGAGATGCTTCCAGCTCCCTCCAGGACGACGGGGTTGTATCTGGCAGCCAGGCGGTCGAAGGCATCACGCACCTCTTTCCTGAAGTCGATGTCCGACGTTCCCTTTCGCCAAAAGTCATAGGCGTCTTTGTTGCCGATGGGTTTGCCGTTGAGCACCACCTGCGAGGTGTGGTCGGACTGCGGCTTGAGCAGCAGCGGGTTCATGTCGGTATGACAGGGTATGCCCGCCGCCTCGGCCTGCACTGCCTGCGCCCTTCCGATTTCCAGTCCTTCAGGGGTGGCGAATGAGTTGAGCGCCATGTTCTGCGCCTTGAAAGGTGCGGGATGATAGCCGTCTTGCTTGAAGATGCGGCAGAAGGCGGCGGCGATGATGCTCTTGCCTACGTCGCTGCCGGTGCCGACGAACATGATGGGATGCAACTTATCTGTTTTCATTTTTCAACGCCAGGATAAAGAGGTAGTCGGACAAGCGGTTGAGCATCACGAGGATGCTCTCATCCACGGGGTGACGGCGATGGAGCGTCCACAATCGCCTTTCCACGGTGCGGGTCTGTGTGCGCGCCAGATGCAAGCAAGCGGAGAGTGTGCCACCGTCGCCGGGGATGACAAAGCCCGTGGGGGTGGCAGCGGCATCGATGGCCTGCTCCATCAGCGAGGTCATTTCCGCTGTGTGCAACTGCCGTGGGTTGACATCTTGCTCCGGCGTGGCGACATGGCTCATGACAACCATCAGTTCCTGTTGCACACGGTGCAGGAGCTGCCGGTCGGCATCATCCTTGCCCATCATCGAACGCGCCATCCCCAGACAAGCATTCAGATGGTCCAACTGTCCGTTGGTTTCAATGCGGATGTCATCCTTGGGAACCCTTGTTCCTCCTCTCAGGCTGGTGGTTCCCTTGTCGCCGGTCTTGGTATAAATCTGTTTCATAGATATGATAAAGGTGTGTGTAACTGGCTATCACGTTTTTGTGTCTGAAAACGGGGGTGTCGACTGGTTCGCCCTTGGCATTATAAACCTGGGTGATGCTTTTCGGGGTTTCCCCAAGGAACCGTGTGTAGTGGAATTCATGCCCACGGTATTCCGTGCCATCGAGCGTGAAGCGGCGGTAGCCCAACGACAACTTCCGGTCTTCCTTCCTTGCCGTGATGACGTAGGGCAGCACGCCGCACATCGGATATTCGCCCGTGTCGTCAAGGATGCTCTTGCAGAGATACATCATACCGCCGCATTCCGCAAAGACCCATCCTCCGCGTTCGGCAAAGAGTCGGATGGTTTCCCGGGCCGCCACATTTTTGGTCAATGCATCGAGGTGCTTTTCCGGATAACCGCCTGGGAGATAAAGCAAGTCGCTGTCTTCGAGAGACGGCACCTCTGTCTCGGGGTCGAAAAACACCACGTTTTGGAAGGCATCCAAGGTCTCTTGGTAAATGAAGGAGAAGGACTCCTCGTTGCGTGCCACGACAAGCTTTCGTGCGGCCGCCCCTACGGCTTCGGGGGAGGTTTGACTCTGGACTTTTGGCTTTCGGGCGGGCACAAGACCCGCCCCTACGACTTCGGGGGAGGTTTGGCTCTGGACTTTTGGCCCCGTTGCGTTCAGACAAGCACTTTCCTCCGACTGCTGGATGGACGTTGGAGCTCCGAGTTCAAGCAACCGTTTCCAGTTCACATATTCCTCCAACAAGCTGACCAATGTATGTGCTTCAGGCATCTCGGAAAAGTCAAGCCCCAGGTAGCGCGAACCTTGTTCCAAGTCGCGATGATTGGGCAAAAAGCCGAAACACTCCAATCCGATGTCATCACACACCTGGCGGAGCATCCTTTCATGGCGTTCCGAACCAACCCTGTTGAAAATCACGCCGCAGACATGCACATCCTCCCTGAAATGGACAAAACCGGTAAGCAATGCCGCCAAGGAGTAGGCCGACCGCTTGGCATCGACCACCAACACGACTGAAAGGCCCAGTGTCCGTGCGATTTCCGACGAAGAACCGAGATCGCGGTCATAGCCATCGAAAAGTCCCATCATACCCTCAACGACACACACATCGGCGTCTTTCCCGTAATGGGCGAAAAGACCTTGCACATGTTGTGGCGAGGCCATGAATGTGTCGAGGTTGATGCTCGGTCTGCCGCAGACCAATTCATGGAACTTGGTGTCGATGTAGTCAGGACCGCATTTGAAGGGTTGCACCTTCATCCCCTTGGAAAAGAACAAAGACATCAGTCCCCTGGCAATGGTGGTCTTGCCGGAGCCACTGGAGGGTGCCGCTATCATAAAACTCGCTTTCATTAGTGCAAAAGTACGATTAAGTGAGCGAAAAGCCAAATTTATTTGAGCTTTTCCGAACGGGAGTACTTTCGGCGAAGCTCAAAAGTACGATTAAGTGAGCGAAAAGCCAAATTTATTGGGGGCATTTGTTTTCCACAAAAGCATTCATAGGTAAAAAAACTGATTTTCATCATTTTTTCCTTTAACTATTTTGTTTCGCACAAAAAAAAGACTATTTTTGTAAAATCTTTGTTTATATGTCATTCACAACCATCGTGAATGCCATCAATTGGTTAAAAATATATACTATAAAACTACGACACCCTTATGAAAAGAACGTTACATATCCGTGAAGAGGCGGCACGCTGCCTTTTGTGCGAGGACGCCCCTTGCACCAAAGCGTGCAAGACAGGCGACCCGGCCCGTGCCATCCGTGCCATCCGATTTGACAATGCCTTGAATGCCTGGCGGTGGATTGAGGGTTGCAGCGACGCAGACCTTGAGCGAGCCGAACAAGCCTGCATCCATTACGACCACCCCGTCAGAATCAAGGAACTGCTATCTGCCGTCAAGGTAGAGAGCAACAAGGAGCAGGCAGCGGCCGCTGAACAGAAAGATAACACGGAGCCCCCCAGCCTGTCTATCGATTTTTGCGGCATCCATTGCGAGAATCCTTTCTTCCTCGCCTCCTCCGCCATTTGCACCAACTACGAGATGGTGGCGCGAGCCTTCGACCAGGGTTGGGCAGGCGTCTTCTACAAAACCATCTGCAAGCAAGATATCCGCGAGGTGTCGCCCCGTTTCGACGCAGTGAAGAGCGGCACATCATTTGCCGGCTTCCGCAACATGGAACAGTTGAGCGAGAATCCCCACGAGGTGGATTTCGACATCCTGCGACGACTGAAGCAAAACTACCCCACGAAGATTGTCGTGGCCTCCATCATGGGACAGTATGAGGAAGAGTGGATAGAGTTGGCCAAGATGGCCGAGGATGCCGGTTGCGACGCCGTGGAACTGAACTTCTCTTGTCCTCAGATGCGCCTGGCAGGCATGGGCAGCGACGTGGGACAAGACCCCGAACTCGTGACATTCTACACCGCCTACGTGAAGCGGAGCGTGCAAATCCCCGTCATCCCGAAGATGACCCCCAACATCACACAGATCAACCAACCCGCCATGGGAGCCTACTTCGCCGGCGCCGATGCCATCTCAGCCATCAACACCATCAAGAGCGTCACCATGTCGCCCGACGCCGAGGTCAGCGGCAAGCAGACTCTCTCCGGCTACAGCGGACGCGCCGTGAAGCCCATCGCCCTGCGCTACATTCTCGAAATGGCCAAGAACCCCATCCTTACTGGTCAGGACAGGGAGAGCAGAGAAAGGCTTGCCCAATCTTCCTCAAGTAGTGACGGACAGCCTTTCAAGAGCAAGAATGTAGACTTCAGCGGCATCGGTGGCATCGAGACTTGGCGCGACGCCTTGGAATTCATCCAACTCGGCTGCCGCAACGTACAAATATGCACCGCTGTCATGGAATACGGCTACCGCATCATCGATGACCTCGTATTGGGCTTGCAGACATACATGGCAAGGCGCGGTGTAGAGCATCTGGAGGACCTAGTGGGCGAGCAGTTGCCCAACTTCGTCCTTCCCTCCGACCTCGACCGCGAGACGATGATCTATCCGAAAATCGACCGAGACCGTTGCGTAGGCTGTGGCCGCTGCCATGTCTCCTGTCTGGACGGCGGGCACCAAGCCATCACCTTCGACAAAGAAACCCGCCAGCCCCGCATCGTCGGCACAAAGTGCGTCGGCTGCCATCTCTGCCGCCTCGTCTGTCCGACCGGAGCCATCGGCATCACCAAACGAGTGAACAAGAAACACTGATATTCATATACTTGTTGAAATCATTTGACACCCAAAGACACGACTCGGGAACAGGAATCCACTGGGTCGTGTCTTGCTATTAGGATATTTGTCATTATTGCACAAACACCTTCTCGCCATTGCAGGTGTACATCCCTCTTGCAGCAGGCTTGTTGTCGATTTTTAGGGCTACTCATGGTGTACCAGCTCTCTACTGCGGGTTCATCGCCTTTTTCATCCAAAGTTAATGAACGGGATGGTCTATGGAGGCAAGGAGTTGTGGAGTTTTCATGCACAGTAGGGCATCTCCCTTACTCCTCCACTCCATAAATCTTTTTTCTGAAGCCATTGAATGACAGGTCTACGGACTTTTAGGACTATAAGGACATTTTTTTAGTTACCAAATGAGGATAAAAAATGAATCGTTACTATTATCTATTTTTGATTACCTACTTAAATAATTGACGAATCATTTTGAGGTGCGCTTTTTTTGATATACCTTTGCACCCGAAAGGCAATCAGGCGGCCGATGCCGCCTCGATGCAAGGGAATCCGGTGAGAGTCCTGAACAGTTCCTGCTGCTGTAATCCCCATTATGGAGGTTTGCTTGTATGACGCCACTGGCCATGAGGTCGGGAAGGTAAAGCAGACCGGGGAAAGTCAGAAGACCTGCCTGAAAACGAAACGACGCCCGTACAGGAAGATGCGAGGCGTAAAACAACATTTGTTATGACACGAAAACTGACAGCAACATTGCTGGCATCATGTTTCTTCGTGGCTGTCAATGCGCAGACTGACATCTGGCGCACGGACAGCCTGCAAGAGGTCGTGGTCACCGGCACCGGCACCGAACACCTGTTGAAGAACGCCCCCGTGCAGACCGAGGTCATCACCAGCAAGATGCTTCGCAACTACGCCGGAAAGAGCCTCGAGGACATCCTATCGGGCTTGATGCCCTCGTTCTCGTTCAACGAAGACGACATGGGTTCGCAGATGCAGATGAACGGCCTCGGCAACAGCTACATCCTCATCCTCATCGACGGCAAACGCATCCACGGCGACGTGGGCGGGCAGAACGACCTCTCGCTCATCGACCCTCAGAACATAGAGAAGATAGAGGTGGTGAAAGGTGCCTCGAGCGCACTCTATGGTTCCGACGCCATCGCCGGCGTGGTGAACATCATCACCAAGCGGCACGACCAAGACGGCGTGTTGGTGGAGAACACCAGCCGCGTGGGCAGCTACGGCGACCTCAGGCAGCACAACGGCCTCGCCTTGAAATTCGGGAAAGTCAGTTCCTACACCAACTTCCAACTCCAGCATTCCGATGGTTGGCAGAACACCGCCGTGGAGCATACGGAAGGTTCGGAGCCACCCATCACCGACTCCCGCAACAAGACCGTCAACCGGCACACCAACTGGCAGGTGTCGGAGCATCTGACCTACACCCCCGTGAAGAACCTGGAGCTCTATGCCGACGGGAGCATCTATTGGAAGCGCATCTACCGCCCCAGCGGCAAATACGCCCACTACGACGTGAAGACCTACGATATGAAATACCGCAACGCCTCGCTATCAGCAGGCGGCAAGTGGAAACTGAACAAGACCGACAACATCACGCTCGACATCGACTGGAACCGCCACGCCTACTACTATCATTTCACGGCCACGACCCTGGTGGAGGACTACGAGAAGAGCAAGGGCACCATCTACTACCCCTATTTCCCCTATCTCCCCAGCCAGGAAGAGTTGCAGAGCGACCAGCAGCGCACGATGGCACATCTCAAAGGAGTGTTCAGCCTGCCCTACGAGAACCGACTGAGCGCCGGCTTGGAATACCGTTATGACTGGTTGGAAGCCCCCAACCGTGTGGAAGGCGGAACGGTGAGCGACTGGACCGCAGCCCTCTACGTGCAGGACGAGTTCAACCTCATCCCCCACATCAACATCACCGCCGGCTTGCGCCTCAACCAGAACGAGCAGTTCGGCACAAGGCTGACGCCCAAGGTGTCGGCAATGTGGAGCATCGGCAATCCCTGGAGGTTGCGCGCCACATGGAGCCAGGGTTTCAAGACCCCTACCACGAAGGAACTCTTCTACCGCTATGTGCGACAGATGAGCGGCACCTATCTCTATCTGGGCAACACCGACTTGAAGCCACAGGCCAGCAACTACTACGGCATCAGCGGCGAGTACACCTGGCAGGGTCTCAGCGTGACCGTCTCCACCTATTACAACAAGGTGGACGACATGATCGCCCTGGTGACCATCCCCAACTACCAAGCCCCGGATGAATACATCGCGATGTACGACCCCGTGAAGACACGTCAGTATCAGAACATCGAGGACGCCAAGACCTATGGCGTGGATGTGAACGTGCGCCACACCTGGAAGGAGTTCGCCTATGGCATAGGGTACAGCTGGCTCGACACCGAAGCCAACCAGTATGACACGACCCACGACAAGATGACGAAAGTCACCATCGACGGAATGGCACACCACAAGGGCAACCTGTTTGCCACGTGGACCCACGCCTTCTCACCCGGCTACACCCTCGGCCTGGGCGTCTACGGGAAATTCTCCTCCAAGCGATACTACCAGATCGACGGCGACGGGAAAGGATACCAGACATGGCGGCTCTCCACCACCCACGACTTCGGACATTCGAAGACGATGACCTATCGTGCGGAAGCGGGCATCGACAACATCTTCAACTATGCCGACCGCACCCCGCACGGCCTTCACCTGGGCACCACGACACCCGGACGTACGTTCTATGTGTCGTTCAGCATCCGCTTCAACAAGGGGAAGAAATTGAGAAACAACTATAAGTCTAACTTAAATACAAGAGACAATGAAGAAAATTAAGTTTTTGATGATTGCCATGCTGGCAATCTGCGGTGCAATGAGTTTCACCGCTTGTAGTGACGATGATGACGACAAAGTAGAAAACAACTATGTCATCTACCAGAATGCCGTCAACCAAACCGTGAAGTCGCAGAAGAAGAACTCGAAGGTCATCCTCCTCGTCGCCTTCGGTTCCACATGGCAGCAGGCATACGATGCCTTCGACACCACGGTGGAAGCCTACAAGGCCGCCTTCCCCGGCTACGACGTATTCCTTTCCTTCTCCTCCGCCATCTGCATCAACCGCGCCGCTGCTGGAGAGAATGTGAAGCCTCGCAATTTCTACGCACCCCCGTTCTGGCTCAACGCCTTCGCACAGGATGGTGTGAAATACTCCGAAATCGTGGTGCAGTCGCTGCAGGTCATCCCCGGTGAGGAATACACCCGCGTAATCAACTACATCAAGGACTTCGCCAACAACGCCAATGGCGACATCGACGACAAGTACCTGGCCAATGTGACGCTCAAGCTCGGCGTGCCCCTTCTCCAGGATGCAGAGAAGGACGTCAACAACGTGGCCGCCCAGCTCAACGGACTCTATGCCAACCAAGCGAGGGAAGGCGTCGTGGCATTCATGGGACACGGCAACCCCGACTCCTACGACACCTACAAGGCCAATGTGCGCTACACCCAACTCGAGGAGGCGCTCCAAAAATACAGCAAGAACTACTATGTGGGCACTGTCGACATGATGGAGAATTTCAAGACCAATGTACTCCAACGCATGCAGGCCAACGGCATTATGAACGGCAAGGTGTTCTGCCACCCGCTGATGTCCATCGACGGCGACCATGGCCACAACGACATGGCCGGTGACGACGATGCTTGGAACAACGGCTATAAGGCAAACGAGGAAGGCGAAGTGGAAGACACCAGCTGGAAGATGTATTTCCACAACATGGGCTACACCTGCGACAACTCCACCATGATAGAGAAGGGCCTGCTTGAACTGCCCGCCATCCGTCAGATCTGGATGAGCCACACCAAGGATGCCATCAATGGCGAACCTCTCGACTACTACCACTCAAAGAATCCTGAAGAATAAGCATTCTCATGACTCATAGAAGCATTTGTTTGCTCATGGCAGCACTCCTCACGGGGAGTGCTGCCTTTTCCCAAATACACCAGACGACACGGCGCGACTCGTCGTCGGTGAACCGGTCTTACAACCTCAACCCCATAGTGGTCACCGGCTCCGGCCATCACCAGCGGTTGAAGTCGACAGCCACCCCCGTCCACGTCCTTGGCAGCCAGGAAATCCACGAGCAGGGCATCACCACCTTCGACGCCGCCATCCAGAGGATGATGCCCCAGGTGTCGATGGCGCCCAACTCCATGGGGACGTTCCTCCGTCTGAACGGGCTGGGCAACAAATACATCCTCATCCTCATCAACGGCCAGAAACTATCCGGAGACATCTCCAACAACGTGGACCTCAACCGCATCAACATGGCCAGGGTGAAGCGCATCGAGGTGCTCGACGGCGCGGCCTCCTCGCTCTATGGCAGCGATGCCATCGCCGGTGTCATCAACATCATCACCGACCAACCCACGCAAGACTTCATCAACGTCGTTTCCGACACCCGTGTCTCTGGGCATGGCCAACTGACGGAGTCTGTCACCCTCGACATCTTCAAAAACGGATTCGGTTCCTACACCACCTTCACACACGACCGCGCCGACAGTTATCAAAACAACGGTTTGGAATATGTGAAGGGGTCGGACACGGAGACCCAGGCGACCATCGCCCCGTTCTTCACCGGCTACCGCTCCAACCTCCTGGCTCAGAAGTTCACCTACGCCTCCAACCGCCATCTTGCACTGAATGCCGGCATCGACTATTCCTACAAAATCACCGACCGTCCGGATACCCGCAGCGACATCACAGGAGGCACCGACTACGAAATGCGCTACAAGGGACTGCGATGGAACGTAGGCGGCATATACAAGTTCTCCAGCAAGAACTCCCTGCAGGCAGACTTCGTCTCAGACCGTTACCGCTACGGCAAGGAGTATGACGTGGAGACCAAGACCTACGCCATAGGCGACTATGTGCAGTCGAAGAAGCAAAGGCAGACGGAACTGGAACTGAAAGCCATCCTGGGCCTTCTCCCCCACTCCACCACCATCTTCGGCGCCGACTGGCGGCAAGACTTCCTGACGGCCACCTCAGGCAACATCGACCAAAGCGTGTATACCATTTCCGCATACGCCCAACACGAGACCCAGCTCCTCAAGAACCTCACCGCCACCGTGGGACTGCGCCTGACCCACCACGAGACCTTCGACCAGCAATTCACCCCGAAAGCCACACTGATGTATGCACCGGGCAACTTCCGCTTCCGCGCCACCTATTCCGCAGGATTCAGGGCACCCGGACTCGACGAACTCTATTACCATTATTTCTCCGTCAACAGGGGCAAGGCGCAAATCAGCTTCGGCAACAAGAACCTCTCTCCTGAGAAAAGCAACTACTTCGCCCTGAACGCGGAATACCGCACCCATGTCATCGCTGCCAGCGTAACGGGATATTGGAACCGCATCAACGACATGGTGGTGAAAGACAATGTCGATGTCAATGAAAGCTCCCTGACGATGTTGAGAAAGGAATTCCCGGAGATGACCGACGACCAGGCGGCGAAACTGGAACATTACGCCCTCTACCAGAACAGCGACAGGGGAGACGTGAAAGGCCTGCAAGTCAACGTCTCAGCCAACCTCTTCGAAGGTTTCAACCTTTCGGTGAATTACGCCTGCACGTATGCCCGCACGAAGAGCGGCGAGCAGTGGAGCGTGCTTGAGCGCAGCGTGCGCAACGCCGCCACCATAGCCGCCAACTATCACCGCACATGGGGAAAATATGGGTTGAACGTCAACCTGAACGGCAGGTTGCAGTCGAAGACCTACTACCCCGACTACGAGGATGCGCCTGGCTACGGCGTGTGGGGCATCCATACCACGCATTCCTTCGATTGCACACAATGGGCTTTCATCGAACCCAGCATCGGTGTGGACAACCTCTTCGACAGGGTGGACCGCCGCATCGACTCCACCAAGCGCAAATACGCCCTCTACAGTCCTGGAAGGATGGTGGTGGTGGGACTCAAAATCAAACTCAAGAAATAACAACGCAACGATGTTACAAGGACACGGCGACGACACATACGACCATCCCGGGATAAGAAGCAATTTCAGTTCAAACATCTTCCCCCATGCCGACCTGACGGGGTTGAAAGCCCATCTACAAGGGAAACTGGATCTTATTGAACGTTATCCCGAACCCGAACCACGCTCGCTTGAAAAAGTCATAGCGAGAAAGCACGGGATTTCCTCCGACAACGTCCTTGTCACCAACGGCGCCACAGACGCCATCTATCTCATCGCCCAGACTGCCGCAAAAAACCATCACACCCATTTCAGTGTCGGACCACTTCCCACCTTCAGGGAATACGAGGACGCCTGCCGGATGTTCGGTTTAGCACAAGTAAATGGATGTGATGGTTCCAAGAACGCAAGCTACACCATCCTTTGGCTCTGCAACCCCAACAACCCGACGGGTGACTTATACCCCAAAGCGGAATTGGTAGACTATGCCCGAAGGTACGGCCTCGTTGTCATCGACCAATCTTATGAAGACTATACGTTGGAACCGGTGATGACCCATCAAGAGGCAGCAGCATCCCGCAACATCGTGCAACTTCACTCGCTGACCAAGACCTATGCCGTTCCCGGCCTACGCATCGGTTATGTCGTCGCACCACAACACATCATCGCCCGGCTTCGGGAAAACGTCAGGCCCTGGGCGGTCAACGCCCTAGCCATAGAGGCCGGCCTCTGGCTGATGGAAAACGACATCTGCGTGTTGCAAGACCCTAAAGACCCCAAAGACCCTAAAGACCCTAAAGACCCCAAAGACCCCAAAGACCCTTCCTTCCCCCAAAGCCATAGCGGCCTCCGCGCCCTCCTTGCCGAGACCCGACGTCTGCGTGAAATGCTCAACCAAATCCCGGGCATCACCGCCGCTGAGACGCAAACCAATTTCTTCCTGGTGGAAATGGCATTGAAAACCGCTGCCGAACTGAAAGACCACCTTGCCCAAAAGCATCATATCCTCATCCGTGACGCCTCCAATTTCAGAGGACTCACACCCCGACATTTCCGCATATCCACACAACACCCCGATGAAAACACCTGTTTGGCTGATGCCATCAGGGAATTCATGCTTTTATGAAAAGCCCCCACTCCCACTCAACTGACCCCACTTAATCATCATTCCTTTACATTTTTACGTGCTGTGCGGTTGCCCGTTCCAAAATGGTGGAAAAATTGTTGAATTTAGTGACGTGAGCACCCCCAAACGCCCCAAATTGCAATGATGCCATACGAACATACATGAAGCTAGTCCCTTCATTTTTGGGGGACATTCTCGACAAGGTTAGCAAAAACGCCAAATCGAAAAAAAGTACAGATAATGACGATTTTAGCGGATTACAAATCCTGGTATTATTTACATCGGGATTGCAAATCCCGAGAACATTCATGGCGCTAGTTGTACAAGCAGAACATTCTTGGCGCTAGTTGCAGGCAACCGCACAATTGGCTTTTTTTCAACCTTACAGGTCGAAAAATTTTGTTGCAAAAAATGTTTTTCGTAATTTTGCGGAAAAATAAGCAAACTACAAAAAAAATGAAACCTTATCAGCCTTTTACCTTGCCATTTACGCGGCGTGCCGCTATGGCGATTCTATTCCTTGCAGTATGTCATCTCTCCATGCATGCACAACGGCTACAGCAGCCGTTGGACCGCGGCGTGGTGGCCGTTTATCGCTCCGGAGGCCGCGATGTCACTTCCTCGGGCGGCACGGGATACCTCATCTCCTGGCGAAAATTGGCTCAGGAACCGGAAGGCACGACTTATAACGTGTACAAGCGAGCAGCCGGGGCTTCCGAATTCACGAAGATGAATGCCACGCCCCTGAAGGTGACCAACTACAAGCCGGCATCGCTCACGACGAACACCGAATATGCCGTCACCGCCATCAGTCCCGACGGCGTGGAAGGCACAATGAGCAAACCCTTCCTCTACAAGACCCAGCCGTGGCCCAACGTGTGGCTGAACATCGACTTCGACAACACCGTGCTGTCTCGCAATGACTACCGCACCAAGTTCTGCTGGCCCATGGACACCGACGGCGACGGGGAGTATGACGCCGTGGTGGTGGACCGCCTTTTTGCCGGCGGTGTGTCGGACGAGGCAGAAAACACCGAGAACACCGCCTCCACCACCCACAAGATCCAGGCCTACCGCTTCACGGGCGAACTGCTGTGGACGGTGGACATGGGTCCCAACGTGAACATCTGCGGTGGTCAGAACGACATGGTCGTGGCTTGGGACATCAACAGCGACGGGCGCTGCGAGGTGATGGTGCGCAGCAGCGACGGCACCCGCTTCTGGGACAAGGCCAACAACACCTGGGGCAAATATGCCATGGGCAGCGACGTGGCCGACGTCGATGGAGACGGCATCGTGGACTATCGCACACAGGCGGTGCGCAACCGTCCGTTCTACATCAGCGTCATCGACGGTCTGACGGGCGAGGAAATCGCCGCCAGCGAGTTGAAATACGATGAGGTGCACGACGGCAGCGACCATTACACGCGCACCTCGCGTCCCAACTATATGAGCGACGGCTACTCCGCCATGGACGGCCATTTCGCCATCTGCTACCTTGACGGCATCCACCCCTCCCTGGTGATGGAATGCCTTGACCGCGACAACAACAAGACCCACCACAACTACGTCTTCACCTGGGACTACGACTGGAGCAGCGGCAGTGCTACAAACTGGCATCACTCCCACACTTGGAGCCGCAATGACAAGGCACCATGGCCGGCAGAGTTCCACCAACTGCGTGTGGCAGACGTCGACGGCGACGGCACCGACGAGATGATACAAGGCGGCTACTCGGTGAATCCCCACACGGGATGGTTCGCCAGTCCGGGCATTGGCCATGGCGACCGTTTCGTACTCTCCGACATCGACCCCGACCGTCCCGGCCTTGAGGTCTATGCCATACAACAGAGTTCGCTGCTCGGGCAACTGCTCTACGACGCCCGCACCGCCGAGCGCATCAAGGAGTGGTATCTGCCGAGCGTCTATGATGTGGGGCGCGGCACCTGCCTCGACATGGACGCCTCTCACAAAGGCTATGAGATACTGAGTTATGTCGACGACTACGTATACGACTGCAAGGGCGAGCGCACCGGCCAGACCCGCACGGGGTCGATGTTCGAGGGCTGCTGGTGGGACGGCGACCTGCAGCGCGAGTGGCTCAATTCCCCCGGCGGCAGCGGCTGGGGCACCAACCTGATGGTGTCGAAGGTGCTGGGCAACCGCCTGGCAGAGTTCTCGCAGGAGAGCAACTGGGCGACCCACGCCGCCACCGGAACGCGCCCTGCCTTCATGGGCGACATCATGGGCGACTGGCGCGAGGAGGTCATCCTGGCCAAGCAGAACGACGAGAGTTGCACCGGCCTTGTGGGATACACCACGGCGATGCCCACCAACTACAGCATCTATTGCCTCCAACAAGACCCCCACTACCGGGGCGACTGCACCACACGCGGCTACTATCAGCATCCCAACACCGGTTTCTATCTCGGTGGCGACATGCCGATGCCTCCCCTGCCGCCCGTCTTCCAAGCCGACCTGCGGTGGAAACGCGGTTCTGCCTCTTCAATAGGCCAGGGCTTCACTCTTGACGATGGTTTCACCACCTTCGACATGGCAAACACGGCGCCTTATGCCGACGGCAAGAGCATCCTCTTCGACATCTACGGCGACAATAGTTCCAGGATATGGGTGGACAACCCGATGAATGCCCCGGTCGTCTACCTGATGACCCCACGAGGCCACGACTATGAAATCGTGAGTCAGCACCTGGGGGGGACGGATGGCCTCATCACGACAGGCAGCGGTTCGCTCGTCAAATCGATGCAAGGAAAGGTCTTCCTCGCGGGTTGGCTGCGCCACACCGGCCCCACCATCATCAGCGAGGGGACGCTGCAGGTGAACGGCGACATCGCCGGACCTGTGGAACTGCGGGCACGTGGCACCTTGAGCGGCAGCGTCACCCTGAAGGACACCATCACCTTCGAGGGAGCGTTGAACAACGAGGGATGCCGCTTGATGCCGGGAGGCGAAGAAGATGCCCTCGAAGGTGTCATCACATCGGAGAAGAGCATGGTGTTGCCTGGCAACGTCTATCTGGAAGTGACAGCAGGCCTTATGGGCAATTCCAATGGCACCATACCTGTCTGCGGCAGCCTCCAGGTGGAGGGCGACCTCACTTTCAAAGGCACCAACCACATCACCGTGAACCTGCAAAACAAGGATGAAGCAGAATATGTCGTCGCCTCTTGCACCGGCACGATGACCTGCGACCTGTCGAAGTTGAAGACTTGTGGCCTGGAAGGGGTGAACTACGATTTCGAGGTGGCAGACGGCAAAAGCCTCATATTGAAAATCCACAACACCCGCGCCCCGCAGCACGACGTGGTATGGACGGGCAGCGTGAGCAATGTGTGGAACTACAAGGACGAGAACTTCAGCATCGGCCAGCCCACGGCCTTCGTGCCGGGCGATGCCGTGGTATTCAATGCCCAAAGTCAGCAAACCAACATCAACGTGCCGGAGATGATGGTCACCAGCGGCGTCACCTTCGACAGCGGCACCTACACTCTTTCTGGCCAAGGCGGCATCAGCGGCGAGGGCGGAGTGACGGTGAACAAGGACGCCAACGTGACGCTGAACATGAAATACAGCAACTATACAGGCAAGACCATCGTGAACGGCGGTACGCTGACCGTGCCCAACTTCTTCGATGGTGGGAGCAACAGTGCCCTCGGCGCCGCCACCGCCGCCAAGGACAACCTGCAACTCAACGGCGGCACCCTGGTGCTGAGCAAGGAAAACATGGGCACCGACCGCCAGGTCACCGTCACCGACACCGCCACCATACGCGTCACCCAAAGCAACAGTTCGCTCTCGCTGAAAGGTGCCGTCAGCGGCTCGGGATACCTTGTAAAAGACGGTGCCGGCCAACTGAACTTCACCTATGGCGGTGTCAACAACTTCGCCGGCCTGATAGTGAAGAAGGGCGTCGTGGCACAAGGGGCGTGGAACGCCACCTTCGGGCGCAACGGGTCTCCCATGCTGCTGGCTGGCGGCGAGGTGCGGCAAATTGATGTCAACAGCACCTCCACCGTGCCTGTCTTCAACCACGTGGTCACCGTGGCTGAAGGCACGACGAACAAAATCGTAGGTTCTTCGCGCGGCAAACTGAACGGCAGCGTGAAGGGAAAAGGTGCACTGACCATCGTTTCGAAATATGTGCGCTGCGACATCGGCCTGAACTTCAAGGACTACGAGGGCACGCTGACGGCCTCGGGCAGCCAGTGGCGCCTGATGAGCAACGTCACCGACATGTCGAAGGCCACGCTGAAGGTGGATGCCGCCACCAACATCGCCCACTACTCCGGCGGCAGCGCCACCCAACAGGCTGCCACGCTGAGAATCGGTGCCATTGCCGGCACGGCCACCGATGGTGTGTTGGAAGGACAGACCACCTACCACATAGGTTGTCTCGACAAGGACATGGCATTCTCAGGCCTTTTCAAGGGGGCCGCGGTCATCAAGGAGGGCAAGGGGCGCCTCACGCTGAGAACGGCGGGGAGCACGTCGCCCATCACCGTCAACGACGGTACGTTGGAACTGCTCAACGCCTCCACCACGGCTATCACCACGGGGCAGGTCACCGTGGCCGCCACGGGTGTCATCACCGGCACTGGCACATTGCAGAACCTGACGATGAAGAATGGGGCCACCACGCTGTGCCAATTGAGCGCATACAGCAACTCCTGCCTCACCGTGAAGGGCAACCTGAGGCACGACGGCGACACCATCCTCGTGGTCGTTCCCACCACCCGGCAATTGTTGGTCGGCAGCGAAATCACCGTGTTCAAGGTCAGTGGTTCGCACACGGGCAACTTCATCGTGAAAGTGGATGATAGCGGCGTGGGTTATGAGTTTGACA
>Ga0310694_10001462_pt1 | contig 26730 bp, 19 predicted proteins | sample 174DNAGHGhighgp2_FD_203884 | JGI IMG/M metagenome (GOLD analysis project Ga0310694, IMG submission 203884) | Sheep rumen microbial communities from Palmerston North, Manawatu-Wanganui, New Zealand - 1742 DNA GHGhigh gp2 (v2) (version 2) | ecosystem: Host-associated > Mammals > Digestive system...
AACCAGCTGTAGAAATTAAATCCTCAACAACTACAACCTTCTTTCCCTCTGGTACGATACCTTCAATTTGGTTTCCTCTACCATGGTCCTTAGCTCCACCTCTAACATAGCCCATAGGTAAGCCTAGGATTTCAGCAACCATAGCTGCATGAGCGATACCTGCAGTTGAAGTACCTTCGATTACCTCAACATCTGGATAATACTTCTTAATAGTTTCAGCTAAGCCATTCTCTACTACCTTTCTTACATCAGGGAAAGATAATGTTAATCTATTATCACAATAAATTGGTGATTTAATTCCTGATGCCCAAGTAAATGGGTCATTTGGCTTTAAGAATACAGCCTTAATCTTTAGTAAATTTTTAGCAACCTCTACTGCTAATTCCTTTTCATTCATTTTAACAAAACTCCTTTACACATCTCTTATAAGCAGCAACTGGATCCTCTGCCTTAGTAATACTTCTTCCTACAACAATATATGTTGAGCCTAACTCCTTAGCTAATGCTGGAGTTGCTACACGCTTTTGATCATCTACTGAGTTATCAGCAAATCTAATACCAGGTGTTACACTTAATAGGCCTAATTCTTTAATAATTGGAGCCTCAAGTGCGCTACATACAACACCATCTAAGCCTGCAGATTTTGCATTTAGAGCATATTGCTTTACAACGTCAGCTAAATTTTCTTTAATTAATAATTCATTTTCTAATACTTCCTGTGAAATTGAAGTTAATTGTGTAACTGCAATTAGCTTAGTCTTCTTTCCTGCTTCAGTTGAATCTAAGCCACGTCTTGCAGCCTCCATCATCTTAATACCACCAGCTGCGTGAACATTAGTGATTTCAACACCTAATTCACCTAAATTTCTCATAGCTGACTCTACAGTGTTAGGGATATCATGGCATTTTAAATCTAAGAAGATTTTAAATCCCTTTTCATGAAGCTCTCTAACTAATGATGGTCCTTCCTTATAGAAGATTTCCATACCTACCTTTAAATATGGATTTAAACCATCAAATGGCTTTAAAAATTCATATAAATCATTTTTGTTCTTGAAATCACAAGCTATAATAACATCTCTCATTTTATTTTGCCTTTCCGATGATTGTGCTTAAATCATCAATATTAAATTCGTTCATAACTCTTGGTAAATCATTAATGATATCACGACAAGCATATGGATTTACTAGATTTTCAGAACCAATCATAACTAGTGAAGCACCAGCCATCATCATTTCTAAAACCTCATATGCATTAGAAATACCGCCCATACCAATTACAGGAATTGATACAGCATGAGATACCTCATATACCATTCTTAATGCTACAGGGAATATACCAGGTCCTGAATATCCACCCTTTTTAACTGCGATAATAGGCTGACCTGTTCTTAGGCTTATTCTCATACCTACTAATGTATTAATTAAGCTTATAGCATCAGCTCCTGCCTCTTCAACAGCCTTAGCCATCTTTACAATGTCAGTAACATTAGGTGAAAGCTTAACAATAATTGGCTTTGTCTTACATGCCTTTTTAACTGCCTTAACTAATGTATAGGCAGTATCAGGGTCAACACCAAATGCCATACCTCCACCCTCAACATTAGGGCATGAGATATTTAATTCAATTGCGAATACCTTATCACACTTTGATAATCTTTTACATGTTTCAACATATTCGAATTGAGAATGTCCACCTACATTTGCGATAATTTGGTCACTATAAACCTTATCTAGCTTTGGTAATTCCTCTGATATAACCTTATCAACACCTGGATTTTGAAGTCCAATTGAATTAATTAATCCAGCAGGACATTCAGCAATTCTAGGTAATGGGTTACCATATCTAGGATTTAATGTAGTACCCTTACATGATATAGAGCCTAAGCAATTAATATCATATAATTCTGCATATTCATAACCAAATCCAAATGTACCAGAGGCTGGAATAATTGGATTCTTAAAATCCTTACCTAAAAAATTAATCTTAGTATTCATTAAAATTCCACCTCACTTGCATTAAATACAGGACCATCCTTACATACTCTCTTAGGTCCATTAGTTGTCTTAATTGAGCATCCCATACAAGCACCAAAGCCACATCCCATACGAGCCTCTAATGAAACCTCTCCATTAGGATATGCCTTAGCTAATGCCTCAAGCATTCTATATGGTCCACAAGAATAATAATATTCAATATTTAGATTTTCAGCCTTGATTAAATCAAGCACAGTACCCTTAAAGCCATAAGAGCCATCATCAGTACAAATATGTAAATCAGTTAATTTAGCTAGCTTATCTAATAATACTAAATCATCCTTGCTTCTAGCACCATAAATCATTTGAGGCTTAATGCCCTTTTCATTATACATTCTAATTACTGAAAACATTGGAGCGACCCCAATACCACCAGCAATTAATGTTGGCTTAGTTGTTTTATCTAAATTAAAGCCCATGCCTAAACCAACTAAGCAATTTAGCTTAGAGCCAATTTCTAATGCTGTCATATCCTTAGTACCAAGGCCAATAACCTTAAATAAGATATCAACATAGCCTTCACCAAAATCTGAAACAGATATTGGTCTTCTTAAGTAGTGAGAAGGTAAAGTTATATTAATGAACTCACCACAGTTCTTAATCTCGCTTACATCTCCCTCAAGTCTCATTAGATAAATATCTTTAGATACCTTTTCGTTTTGTGTAATTGTTAACTCTACTTCTTTCATTTTTTATCTACTCCTTATCAATTACAGAAATTCCCATTGTTACCTCTTCTAATACATCTAATAATACCTTTACAGTATCAAGACATGTGAATACAGTAACATTATTATCAATGGCAGCACGTCTAATTAGCTTACCATCAATATTTTGATTAACACCCTCAGTAGATGTGTTAATAACATAAGTAACATAGCCCTTTCTTATAGAATCAAGGATTTCCTCACTACCCTCACTAATCTTTTTCTTAGCACGAGTTTTAATTCCATTCTTCTTTAAGAAATCAGCTGTACCTGATGTTGCCTCAATATTAAATCCTAGCTTATAGAATCTTCTAATTAAAGGAAGAGCTGCTTCCTTATCAGCATCAGCGATAGTCGCTAATATTGTACCATAATTAGATACTCTTGTATTAGAAGCCTTTAAAGATTTATATAAGGCTCTATTTAATGAATAATCATAACCGATTGCTTCACCTGTAGATTTCATTTCAGGTGATAATACAACATCTAGACCAGTTAGCTTTGTGAATGAGAATGTAGGTGTCTTAACATACCATCTCTTACGCTTCTTACCTAAGCCAACATATCCTAAATCCTTTAGCTTAGCACCAAGCATTACCTTAGTTGCGATATTCGCAATAGGTGTATCAGTAGATTTAGCTAGGAATGGCACTGTTCTAGATGATCTAGGGTTAACCTCAATAATTGATACATTGTTATTCTTATCAACAATGAATTGAATATTGAATAAGCCAACCATCTTTAGCTTAATACCAATTCTAATAGTATAATCTACAATAGTCTTCTTTGCCTCTTCGCTTAATGAATAAGGAGGGTAAACACTCATTGAATCTCCTGAGTGAACACCAGTTCTTTCGATATGCTCCATAATACCAGGAATGAACACATCATCACCATCACAGATAGCATCTACTTCACATTCCTGACCAAATACATATTTATCAACTAAAATTGGGTGCTCATTATCAAATGCAACAGCCTCTTTAACCTTAGCCTTTAATACCTTCTCATCATAAACAATGTGCATCATTCTACCACCAAGAACGAATGATGGTCTAACTAATACTGGGTATCCAATTTCATTAGCTGCCTTTACAGCCTCCTCAACTGAGAATACACCATAGCCCTTTGGCATAGGGATGCCAATTTCATTCATAGCCTCTTCGAATAGCTTTCTATCCTCAGCTACATCGATTGCATCAGCCTGAGTACCGAAAATCTTAATATTTTGCTTAGCTAGCTTATCAGCTAAATTAATAGCTGTTTGACCACCTAATGCTACTACTACACCTTCAGGCTTTTCATGATCAATAACATTCATAACATCTTCAAATGTTAAAGGCTCAAAATATAATTTATCAGATACAGTATAATCTGTTGAAACTGTTTCAGGGTTACAGTTAATTATAATAGCCTCATAGCCAGCCTCCTGAATACCCCAAATAGCATGAACTGTAGTATAGTCAAATTCTACACCCTGTCCAATTCTAATAGGACCTGAGCCTAATACTACAATCTTCTTTCTATCTGATCTAATTGATTCATTTTCATGCTCATATGTTGAATATAAATATGGAACATCAGATGAATATTCAGCACCACATGTATCAACCTTTTTATAAACTGGATAAATATTATTTTCTTTTCTTAAATTATAAACATCAACATAAGAAATACCCCAAGTTCTAGCAATATATGAATCAGAGAATCCCATTCTCTTAGCCTCATATAATACATCTATATTCTTTGGATTTTCCTTAATAGTTTTTTCCATTTCAACAATATTATATAGATTTCTTAAGAATAATCTATCAATCTTAGTTAAATCATATAAATCATCAATGTCAGCATTCTTTCTTAATGCTTCACAAATAGCATAAATTCTTTCATCTGTTTCCTTAGAAATGAATTCATATAATTCATCTAAAGACTTATCCTTTAGGAATGGTAATTCTAAATGATCTACCTTATTCTCTAAGCTTCTTACAGATTTTAATAATGATTCTTCAATTGTTCTACCAATTGACATTACCTCACCTGTTGCCTTCATTTGTGTTGAAAGCTTTCTATTTGCATCCTGGAATTTATCAAATGGGAATCTAGGGAATTTACATACTACATAGTCAATTGTTGGCTCAAATGAAGCTACTGTAGCAGCAATCTTAATTTCATCTAATGTTAAACCTACAGCAATCTTAGATGAAACTCTAGCAATAGGGAATCCTGAAGCCTTAGATGCTAAAGCACTTGATCTAGAAACTCTTGGATTAACCTCAATTAAATAGTATTTAAATGAATATGGGTCTAATGCAAATTGAATATTACATCCACCCTCTAAATCTAACGCTCTCATAAGCTTTACGGCTGATGCCTTAAGCATAGAGAATTCCTTTAATGTTAATGTTTGAACAGGAGCTAAAACTATAGAATCTCCTGTATGAACACCAACTGGGTCAATATTTTCCATTGAGCAGATAGCAATGACAGTGTCATTTTTATCTCTCATCATTTCAAATTCAATTTCCTTATATCCCTTAATTGACTTCTCAACTAATACCTGAGATACAGGAGATAATTTTAAAGCGTTCTTTGCTAAAGGTAATAATTCCTCATCATTATTAGCAAATCCACCACCAGTACCACCTAATGTGAATGCTGGTCTTAAAATAACTGGGAAGCCAATATCATGAGCTGCTTTTACAATTTCATCTAAATTATTAGCAATTTCAGATTCAATAACTGGCTCACCAACACTAATACATAATTCCTTGAATAGCTCTCTATCCTCAGCCTTATCAATAGTTTCAGCCTTAATACCTAATAATTCAACACCACATTCATCTAAGATACCCTTCTTAGCTAATTGCATACCTAAATTTAAGCCTGTTTGACCACCCATAGATGCAATTAATCCGTCAGGACGCTCATATCTAATGATTTTAGCAACATGCTCTAGATCTAGTGGTTCCATATAAATCTTATCAGCAATATTAGGGTCAGTCATAATAGTTGCAGGATTTGAATTAACTAAAATAACCTCATATCCTTCTTCCTTTAATGAAAGACAAGCTTGAGTACCAGCGTAATCGAATTCAGCAGCCTGACCAATAACGATTGGGCCTGAACCAATTACCATAATCTTTTTAATATCAGTACGCTTAGGCATTCTTCTTACCTCCCATTAATTTAATAAATCTTTCAAATACAAAATCACTGTCTCCTGTTGGAGCTGGATTATATTGTACAGCAATAACCTTATTTTCTAAATCCTCAACACCAGTAATGATTCCGTCAATTACATTTTGATGTGTAGGCTTTAAATTAGTCTTCTTTAATGATTCAATATCAACTGCATATTGATCATTTTGAGATGTAATTTCAATCTTATTGTTAGCTAAATTTCTAACAGGAATATTACATCCATTATGACCTACATGCTGCTTATAAAGCTTAGCACCATAAGCAAGCTCGATAATTTCTTGTCCTAAGCCAACACCTAAAATTGGCATTTTACCCTTTAATGTATTGATTGTATCAATTACATTTTCAATATCATATGGGTTAGATGGACCATCAGAAATAAATAATCCATTTGGCTTATATTTCATAATTGTTTCAATTGATGAATTATAAGGAAGTACAACAACATTACATGATAAATCCTTAAGCATTTTAATTAAGCTCTTTTTTAAGCCTAAATCTATACAAGCAACAGTATATTTATAATTTAGGGTACGAGAATACCATACCTTCTTAGTTGAAATTCTAGATACAACATCCTTTGGAACTGAATATTCCTTAATCTTCTTTAAGCATTCCTTTGTATCAGTATCAATATTAGCTATCATAGCTCTCATAGAGCCCTTTTCCTTTAGGATTCTAACAATCTCTCTAGTATCTAAACCAGAAATACCAGGAACATTATTCTCATCCATTTTCTCACTTAGCTCATGAGTATATCTAAAGTTAGATGGATATTTACTATATTCTCTTACAACTAAACCTGAAATAGTTAAGCTATCAGATTCATAATCCTCATCAGTTAAGCCATAGCTACCGATTACAGGGTAACCCATAACCATAATGTACTCTAAATTAGATGGATCTGAAAATGCCTCTTGGTAGCCTACAACTGATGTGTTATAAACTAATTCAGCAACCTTTTCACAATCAGCACCAAATCCTACACCTAAAAATACTTCTCCTGTTTCTAAAACAAGCTTCTTATTATTCATGTAATTTTTTTCCTTTCTATTTTTTATAAACTACTTTTCCATTAACGATTGTTAATGTATTAAAGCCATATAAAGTTCTTCCAATAAATGGACTATTTTTACTTAAAGATTGAATCTCACTATAGGAATAGATATGTGAATGATTAATATCAGCTGCGATTACATCAGCAATCATTCCAACCTTTAAGTCTCTCTTAGGTAATTCAAAAATCTTAATGGGATTATATACCATAAGCTCAAGCATTCTTTCATATGTTATTAATCCTGGCATTACAAATTCTGTATAAATAAGTGGTAGCATTGTTTCAATTCCTATAATACCATTTGGAGCTTTTAAGAATTCTAATGCCTTTTCAGCCTCACTATGAGGGGCATGGTCTGTTGCGATACAATCACAAGTACCATCAATTAATGCCTCAACACAGGCTAATCTATCATCCTCACTTCTAAGTGGCGGATTCATTTTATAATTTGTATTTAAATTTACTAGGCTTTGATTCAAAACCAAATGATGAGGAGCTATTTCACATGTGATATTTGTATAGCCCTCTTTTTTAGCCTGTCTTACAAGCTCAATTGATTTTCTAGTTGATAAATGACAGAAATGATATTTGCAGCCTATTTTCTTAGCTAATTCTATTTCTCTATCAACAGCGATTATTTCACCCTCAGGGGCTTTATTCTTAACATAATTTAAATCCTCTGAATGTGAGGCAACAACTAAATTATATTTTTTAGCTAATCTCATTTGATCCTCTAAAATAGCTAAATTATGATTCCCCATACCATCATCAGAAATTGCATGAACTAAATCATAAAATTCATCAACCCTAGAAGGCTCTTTTCCTTGCTCGCCCTTAGTTATAGAGCCATAAGGATAGCAATTAACAATCGCATCCTTCTCAATTATTTCTAATTCCTTTAATACATTTTCTCTATTATCAGGAGTAGGCTTTAAATTAGGCATAGGCATACAAGTTGTAACTCCACCCTTAGCCGCACCTAATGTTCCTGTTTTAATAGTTTCCTTATATTCATATCCAGGCTCTCTAAAATGAACATGAACATCAACTAATCCAGGCATTACTAATAAATTATTACAATCTATTACCTCTGCATTATCTTTATTTATTTCATCTTCTATTTCAGCAATAGTATCATCAACAATTAAAATATCCTTTTTAACTAATTGATTATTTTCAATAATTTTTCCATTCTTTAATAATATCATTATAGGTTACCATCTAATGAATCAGAAATTACAGCCATTCTTACATAAACGCCATTAGTCATTTGCTCAAAAATTCTAGACTTCTCGCATTCAGCAACCTCACCAGCAATCTCAACACCTCTATTAAATGGTGCTGGATGCATGATAATGGCCTTTTCCTTCATTCTTTTCATCCTTTCTACAGTCATTCCATACTTTTGATGATATTCCTCTACAGTAATACTCATCTTTTCTTGATGTCTTTCGAATTGAACACGTAGTAACATAATTATATCCATTTCATCTATAGCCTGATCTAGTGGGATATATGGAGCTGAATTATCATTAAATTCTTCAGGGCCAGAAATATAAACCTCCATACCAAGCCTTTGCATAATTTCAATATTTGTATGGGCTACTCTTGAATGTGAAATATCACCAACGATACAGCACTTTAAGCCCTTGAATTTTCCAAATTCCTCATGAATAGTCATTAAATCTAATAATGATTGGGTTGGGTGATTTGCCTTACCATCACCACCATTGAAAATAGGGATTTTAATATTTTCTAATTCCTTATAATAATCATCCTTAGAATGTCTTATTACGATACCATCAACACCTAATGCCTCTAATGTTCTAACTGTATCATATAATGATTCACCCTTGTTAACACTAGAATGTGATGTATCTACATCAATAATCTTAATACCTAAATTCATTAAAGCACATTGGAATGAATAATGTGTTCTAGTAGAATTTTCAAAAAATACAGTCGCAATCTTCTTATCAGGATATTGAATTCTAAATCCCTTCTTTAGTTTTTCTGCATACTTGATTAATTCTAAGATCTTATCAGTAGACAAATCCTTTAAATTTAATAAACCTCTCATGCTACACCTCAAAAAAAATAGTTTTCCAGTCCAAAAGACTAGAAAACTAGTAATAGCATAATATAAACCATCAGTAATCTTGTTAGCCTCTCTGGACTATCTTAAAGTATTCTTTGATATATTATCATAAATGATAATAAGTTTCAAGTAAGAATACATATATTTAAATTTTTATAACCATTGAATCATCTAAATAATTTATAGGCTCTTTTACTACTTCAGAAAATAAATCTAAATCAATTAAATCACTATCATAATCTATTGTTTTAATTCCAATAATATTAATATCAAAATCCTGCATCTTAAAATATTTAGCAATTCCTGTAAATATACCAAATCTTAATTCTAAATATAAATTCTTTTCATTAAAACATTCATATATTTCCTTAGAATTCTTAAAATAAGCACTTACTGCCTTTTTCTCTTTAAATAAATTAATAATTAGGCTATTATCAATATCTTCCTTTAAATCATTAGCCATCATTATTAATTCTTCTATTTCTAAACTAGAAGGAATAGTAATAAGCTCATGATTATTTTGATTTATGATATTAATAATTTCTATATTTAAATCATTTTTAGCAATAACAATTAATTTTAAATTATTATCTTTTGCAATATTTGATATAGAAATAATATCCTTATCTAATCCAGGATAAATAATAGTTGAATTAGAATTAATTTTATTTTCTTTTTTATATTCATTAAATAGATATTCAAATACTAAATCATAAGGATTATTTTTGAATATATAATTATTCATTCAATAATTCCTCAAGTTCATTGACTAATCTATCTAATTTTCTAACTACACTTAAAAATGGTTCACTAGTAGTTAAATCACATCCACCCTTCTTTAGTAATTCAATAGGATAATCACTACCTCCACTCTTAAGCATATTTAAATATTTATCTAGTGCTTCCTTATCACCAGATTTAACCTTTTCATAAATTAAGCTAGATGCACTATAGCTAGTCGCATACTGATATACATAATATGGAGAATGATAGAAATGAGGAATATAAGCCCAAACAAATTGTTTATATTTTTCACTCTTAATATTGATTCCATAATATGTTTTATATAATTTAATAAATATTTCACTTAAAATATCAGAATCTAAGGTTTTACCCTCTTCCTTTAGTTTATGTGCCTGATATTCAAAATCAGCAAATAATGCCTGACGATAGAAAGTTGCTAAAATTCCATCTATCGCTTCCTGTAATAGGCAAATCTTTTCATCTTTATCATTTGTTTTATCTAATAAATAATCTAAGAATAATGCCTCATTAAATGTAGATGCAACCTCAGCCACAAAAATTGTATAATCTGCAGTTTCAGGTGCTTGATTTTGATTTGCATATAATGTGTGAATTGAATGTCCACATTCATGAGCTAATGTAAATGCTGAATTCAAATCATCAGTATGATTTAATAAAATGAATGAACCTCTATCATAAGCCCCTGTTGAATAAGCGCCATTATATTTACCATCTAATGGATATACATCAACTCTTCCATTCTCTAAAGCTTCCTTAGCCTTATTATAATATTCATCTGATATTCTCTTAGTCGCATCTAATACCATATCCTTAGATTCTAAATAGCTATATTTAACTTTTGATTCCTTAAATTTTAAGAATCTATCATATGTATGATGCTTACTTAAATTAAAATATTTCTTTCTTATTTCATAATATTTTTTAATTGGAGCTGTATTTTTCTTTGTTGTATTAATTAAAGATAAATATACACTTGATGGAATATTATTTGAATCTAAATGAGAAGATAGGATATCCTGATAATTTTTTGATTTAGCATAAGCTAATTCAGCAGATGTCATACCATCATAAATAGACGCATATGTTTCTTTATGATCATAATAATATTTATAGATAGATTCAAAAACCTTTTTTCTATCCTTTTGATTATCTAGCTTAGCTAAATAATATGTTAATAACTGCTTAGTAGATTCAATTACCTCACCATTAGATAGCTTAACCTTTACAGGCTTACTATCTACTATAGATAAATTATCAAATAATCTTGAAAAGGCATTTGATACAGAATTATAATTTGAAATTACCTCTTCTACCTTTTCACTCATAATATGCTTCTTTGAATCAAATATTTTAATTAAGCTGAATCTTAATGGCTCTAATTCATTATCAATTAATGCCATAATTTTATCCTTGCCATAGCTCATAAGCTCTGGTTCTATAAAGCTTAAGCCTGAAATAACATCATAATATTTATTCATAATGATAGAAAATAATCTAGCATTTTCCTGATTCTTTTGATTCATATCCTTTTGCATCGCATAATAAGAATATAATCTTGATAAATTTAATGACAGGTTTCTATTTAAATACATATATTTTTTTAATCCATCATATGTACCTAATGTTCCCTTTAATTTTTTTATATTTTCTAAATCAGTATCTAATGATTCAAAATCACGCTTTAAATCATCTTCATTTTCATATAATAATTTTAAATTCCAATTCATTTTTTCAAAACCTCACTTGTATCAATTATATCATTAATAGCCTCCAATTACTATTTCTTTATTTAATTTATTAAATAATAATTGTATAATGATGCTAGGTGATGTTATGAAAATAGTTGGATTAATAGTTGAATATAACCCATTACATAATGGTCATATTCATCATATAAATGAAGTAAAAACTAAATCTAATGCTGATTTACTAATTTGTGTAATGTCATCTTCTTTTACTATGAGAGGAGATTTATCATTATTTGATAAATTTACTAAGACTCATCAAGCATTAGAAGCAAATATTGATCTAATTATAGAATTACCATTAGTTTATTCTATTGAAAGAGCTGATATATTTTCATCAAATGCAGTTAAAATATTAAATATGCTTAAGGTAGATGAAATATGGATTGGTAGTGAATTAAATGATATATCTATTTATAATGAATATTATTTAAAAGAAAATGATATTAATAATAAGGATGATTATTCTAATTCATATAAAAATAAATCAAATATTGATCTACTTTCAAATGATTTATTAGGATATTTTTATTTTAAAGCAATCAAACAAAATAATTTTAATATAGAATTAAAAACAATAAAAAGAATCAATTCTAATTATTTGGATTTAACGCCAAATGACGAACATATTACTTCTGCATTAGCAATTAGAAATGATTTATCATTATTAGATAAATATTGTCCAAATTTTGTATCAAAAGATAAAAACAATATATTAGATGAAAATGAATTATTTAAATATTTAAAATATAAAATATTATCAACTAAAAAAAGTGAATTAAAAGAAATCTTTTTTGTAGATGAGGGATTAGAAAATAAATTAGATACTATAAAGGATTTTAATGATTATAATTCTTTTATAGACTCACTTGTATCTAAAAGATATACTAAAACAAGAATTAAAAGAATGCTTATCTATATTCTTCTAAATATTAAGAAAAATGATATTAATAAAATATATGATAATGAAATAGATTTTATTAGAGTATTAGGATATAACGAAAATGGAAAAAATTATTTAAATAAAATAAAAAAAGAGCTTAATATTTTGACAAATATTAAGCATAATATTAATTTAGCATTAGACATAGAATTAAATGCATCTTTAATATTAGATTCTATTTATAATATAAATTTATTTAAATTAGAGCAATCAAGTCCAATATATAAAAAATAATGGTGGTACAACCACCATATTTTTTTATAAAGTATGTTTTAATAATTCCTCATATGAGCATTTAGCAATATCTCTTGGTGCGAAATCAAATACAGTTCTAGCACCACATTCACCACGCTTAGCTAAACGATAAGCGCCTCTTGCATATGCAACAATTACAGAACCTGTAAATTCAGGATTTGAATCTAGCTTTAAGCTATATTCAATAACATGCTTAACACCCTTTGATGTTTCACCTGTTCTAATTACAAATCCACCATGAGGTAAGCCCTTATGATTCTTATCTAATTCCTCTTGAGAAATGAAATTTACTGTTGTATCATAGTCAGAAAAATAATCTGGCATTGTCTTAATTTCTTTTTCAATTCTATCATAATCCTTAGGATCAGCTACAACGTAGCATAAACGTGTATGCTTTTCTCTTGTAGTAAGCTTTGGATTTTCTCCATTTCTTACTGCATCAAGCGCACTTTGAACAGGACAAGTATATTGTCTTGCGTCTTTAACACCCTTAATTCTTCTAATTGCATCACTATGACCCTGAGATACACCCTTACCCCAGAATGTATAATCATTACCATCAGGTAATACTGCATTCATAATAGCTCTATTTAAAGAGAACATACCTGGATCCCAGCCCATAGAAATTACGCCAATGTGCTTAGTTTCAAATGCATTCTTTTCAACATTTTGATAATGCTCACTAACATGGGCATGTGTATCAAATGAATCAATAACATTGAAGTATTTTACTAATTCTGGAGTTTGAACAGGTAAATCTGTTCTAGAACCACCACAAATTACTAATACATCAATATCATTCTTATATTTAGTAACATCTGTAGCCTTAACTACCTTAACATTTTCTGTATTAACCTTAACTGTTTCTGGCTCTCTTCTTGTGAATACAGCAACTAATTCCATATCATCATTTTTCTTTATAGCTGCTTCTACACCACGAGCTAGATTACCATAACCATAAATACCAATTCTAATCATTTCAAAAATACCTCCATAACAAATACAATACAAATTTTATTACACAAAATCGCATTTGTAAAGTATTTTATTCGACAAATTAGCCTATTTTACAAAATTTTGTTAGGAAATCATTGATTTCATCAATCTTATTCAAAAGATTTGTCAGTTTTTCCTTATTAAGTGGATATTCCTTTTTTACAATTCTTTTTTTCTTTCCTAATCTCATCTTTCCAAGATTAGCCTCTGTTTTAATTTCTAATAAATCAATAGACATATTAGCTAAATCTCTTAGCTTTTTAGCAAACTCTACCTTATCCTCAATAATCGCATAAAATTTTTCAAAAGTATTAAATGAATTTAATAAGGTATTTGCTAAATTAGCCATATTATATTCCTTACCATAATTAATTGTATATTCGTTATATAATATACCTATTTTATTTTTCTTATCATGATATTCATTCATAATAAGATTTATTTCATCTACTTCCTTATTAGGATCCTTTATTTCTTCCATATTAGCTCAATATGAACTTCATATCCTCTAAACTAAATGTAGTTATAGACTTATCATTATCAGAAATAATATCCTCTATAACCTTCCTTTTAATATTTTGAAGTTCAATAACCCTTTCTTCTATTGATTCTGAGGCAACAAGCTTAATTACCTCAACATTTCTAGTTTGACCAATTCTATGTGCTCTATCGGTTGCTTGATTTTCAGCACTAACATTCCACCATGGGTCTAAATGAATTACAGTATCAGCACCAACTAAATTTAAGCCTGTACCTCCAGCCTTTAAAGATATTAAATAAACCTTAATATCCTCATTTTTATTAAATTCATCAGTATCTATTTTTCTTTGTTCAAGCTTTGTATCACCAGTTAAAATTAAATATCTAATATTTAGTTCCTTTAAAAGGGACGCTACCATATTTAATCCACTTACAAATGATGAAAATATTAATATTCTATGTCCATCATTTATATATGTAGGAATCATTTCTCTTAAATATTCAAGTTTTCCTGATCCATGCTCATATTCATCAACAAATAATTTAGGAGAAACACATATTTGTCTAAGTCTTGTTAAATATGCTAAAACCTCAACACTTAATCCCTCATCAAGCTTTATTTTAGCATCATTAATATGAGCATCATAAATCTTTCTTTGGAATGTATTCATATCACAGGATACAATACGTTCATATTTAGGAGGTAAATCATTTAATACCTCTTCCTTAGTTCTTCTTAAAATAAATGGAGCGACCTTTTTTCTAATAATTTCATTAAAAGAATTATTATTTAAATATCTTGCTTTAAAATTATTTAAATCCTGTAAATATCCTGGCATTACAAAATCAAAAATGCTCCATAAATCAATAATATTATTTTCAATAGGTGTACCAGTTAAAGCAAATCTATATGAAGCATCAATTTGTTTTACAGCTAAGCTCTTTTGTGCATTGACATTTTTAATATTTTGGGCCTCATCTAAAATTAAATAATTAAATTTTAGATTTTGAAATAATTCAATATCATTTCTTAATGAATCATAAGCTGTAATATAAATTACTTTTTTATCTGGATTAATTCCCAAAATTCGGTTTTTTCTTATATCAGAATTTCCATAAATCATTCTAACATCAGTTTCACCATCAAATTTTTCAAATTCAGAATACCAGTTAAATAATAAGCTCTTAGGACAAACAATTAATGAAGGTAAATTATCATCATTTGCTTTAATTGCTGTAATAACTTCTAATGTTTTACCTAAGCCCATATCATCAGCTAAAATACCACCCATATGATATTTAGCTAAAACATTTAACCATTTAAAGGCTTCCTTTTGATATTTTCTTAATTTAGTACCTATACTTAATTCAGGTAATTTAAAATCTAAAGATTTAAAATTTTTAATATCTAAAACCATTTTAGATATATATTCATCTACACTACAATTATCTAAATAAGCATAAGCCTTTAGGGCATCATATGTTTCAATTCGCTGCTTCTGATATAGATTTTTAATATCTAATCTTAAATCATTTATAGCCTCACTAAATTCAAAAGCCTCTTTATCATCTAGATCAATTATTCTATCATTATCTAATAAAATAAAATTTTTCTTCTGTCTAATAGCCTTCATAATTAAAACTAATTCATCAGAGCTATATTCAGATTCCTCTAAAAATGCCTCCATCATATTATTTTCATATTGAATTCTAATAGATGGTGTTACTAATTTAGATACACTCTTATTCTTAATAGTATCAGATAAATATACATCACATAGATTTCTTAATTCCTTAAAATCTAAATTAAAGAATTTTAAAATTAATCTTTGATCAATTAATTCCTTTGAATCAATAAATCCTAATCTTTCTAAATAATTACTATACTTTAAAAATTTAGTCTTATCAGTAGAATTCATAAATGAATCAGATGTTAATAAAACATCCTTCTTAAATATTTTAGTTTCGCAAGTTATTTTTCCCTTTTGATAATCAAAATATGCCTCAATTTTAATTAAATTATTCTGGTATTCATTTCTAATAACATCAGGGACAGTTATTGAATCAATAAAATTAGGATATATTTCATCCATGAATTCTTGCTTAACAATAGATAAATCCATATTGTTATTTTCACCAGCAAAGCTGATTAAATCTTGAGTTTTTTCATCAGATATAATCTTATTGATTAAGCCTAAATTATTATCTAAATAATATAAATTTTTTAATTCTAATAAATTATCATTATTTATATTTGATTTTAAAATATAATTATCATCAATTGAAATATCAGGCTTTACCTCATCTAATTTAACTAAATACTCCTTATTATTATAAATAATAGTTTTACCCTTTAATAAATTTAAAATAACATCGAAGCACTTAACAGGTAATAATAATGTTCTTCTATCTCCTCTATAATAATCCTCATATGGTAATGTTAATAAATAATTTATGACATTTTTATCTACATCACTAAAATTATCAATATTATGATTAAATTCTAATTCCTTACCATATTTAACATTTTTATTTTTTTCTATATTATCTAAAAATTCAACAAAATCCTTAACAATATAAAATTTATTAATACCTACCTTAATTTCCATTTCAAATGTAGTATGATATGTTCTATATGATATTTTTTTACTAAATGAATATTTTAATTCAACCTTATCGATTAGCTTATCATCAATTCTATTAACAATTGATGATAATTTTTTTATCTTATAAATATATTCTTTTTTCTTTTTCTCATCAATAATAGCCTTTATTTCGGCATATTTTTGAGCATATTCTTCTTTAAAATTAGGATAATTATCCTCTACATAATCTAAAATATCCTTATTAAACTTATTTACAAAATCCATATCATATGATGATTCAAAGCTAAAATAATTTCCATATGTCAATGTCATTATTTCAATATCATCTAAAAATATTGAAATAAATACTTTTACACAGCCATCTTCTGGTTCTCCATACATCTTAACCTTATAATCATAATATTTAAAAAATGCATAAGGATTAAATGCATCAATATTACATTTAGTTTTATCTAATAAATAGACAAAATTAATAGCTTCCTTATCATTCATTAATAAAGAAATTGTTTTATTTCTATCAGCCTTATATGCAGCATCAAAATGAATAAATATAGTACTAAATAATTTTTTAGGCTCTAAATCATAAAAAGCATAATAATTATCATTAATATATTTTAAGGCTTCCTTACTATTATCATAATTTTTTAATATAGAAAGCTGTTTAGGAAATGGAAAATTAGATATCGTAGAAATATCTACATATCTCGTACTATAATTTTCCATAATATACAATTTTAAATCCATTGATGCTTTATCAAAAATATCTCTTTTTAAATATTCAAATCTCCAATAATCATATCCTCTATAATCATAAATAGAATCAATTATTTTCTTATCAATTTTTATTTTTTCGAATAAAAAATCTGTATAAATACTTGAATCGTTAGTATTATTAATTGCTAGAACAAATAATTTTTCATATTTTTGATTAGCTAAAAAGGCTATAAGATAATATAGCATATCATTAGTTTTTTCTACATATAAATCTTTCGTTAACGCATCAAAAATATAGCTTCTATGAGCTAATTTATTTAATACATTATTAATTCTTGGATATCCATTAAAATATGAATTAAAAACATTTTTTGAATGTAGATTAAAATAGATCATTCCAACTATTATTTCAAGCTTTTTATTATCCGATATTGATTCTAATAAATTTAAATTATTTTTTATATCATCTATATTACATTGATTTAAATATAATGAAAAATTATCTAAATTTTCTAAATTAGATCTTGTAGAAATTTTAGATTTAATATCACTAACGTAATTAGTAAAATCACTTTGAATTATATTACTCTTAAATCCTTTAATCTTATTTGATAATTCAATTAATACTGCGGCTACATGCTTACAATTAGATGTTTGGACAGGGCATGAGCAGCTCGCTCTAAAGCCTTTTTTAGTAAATGTGATATTAACACGATAATCCTCAAAACCAGAACCCTTTACCAAAGATGTCAAATTAGAGTCCATTATAGCTATTTTTTTGATTCTTTTTTGTTCTACAATATCATCTGCTCTTTCAATTGATACTTCTGGTAGCATATCGTAAAATTCATCATTTTTTAATAAATCAATGGCGTTATTTGAAATTGGAGTTACGTCATAATAGTTTTCTTTAACTTCTAAATTATTTTCATATAAGACAGTTATGGTATCTAAAAACATTTCTTTTATTATTCCAATTCCATTTGTTAAAGAATATACAAAATCATTTTCTTTCATTTTTTAGATACCTCACTTTCTTAAAATGGTAAATCATCATCATCAATTTCTTCTCTTAAAACCTCTAAATTATTAGCCTTTTTCTTTTTAGGCTCAGCCTTTTTAGCTTTTTTAGGCTTTGGTTCTTTTTTAGGAATAGGCTTTACTGGCTTAATCGGCTTTGGATAATCATTTATAATTAAAAAATATGTATTTTTAATTCCTTCTTCTAATCTTAGCTCACTAAATTCGTTTTTAAAAAAATCTATTGATTTAGAATAGCCATAGCTTCTAACATCAAAATCAGGGAATGCTTTTAATAATGATTCACATACTAAAGACATTTGACATCTTCCATTATTTGAATCTATTAATTCTAAAACAAACTTTTTAATTTTATCAAGTGGAAGTGAGCTTTCCTTAGTTTCAAAGGTCTTAGTTAATAAATTTTCTATATAAATAAATTTAGTACAAGATGCTCTATATGATTCAGGTGAATTCATTTTACCTATACCTATAACATCCTTACCCATATTACGCCACTCCCTACATAGCGGAGTATAATCTGAATCTGATGCGACTAGGATAAGTCCATCAATATATGATTTTTCATATAAAATTTTCATTCCTTCAATAACTAAAGATATATCTAAAGAATTTTTACCTGATGTAAAATTCATTGTTTGAATACAGCTTATAGCGTATTTTTGACAAAGTGGAACCCAGTTTTTAGCCTGAAACGTAGTAAAATCTCCAATTAAATATCTAATTGGAGTTTCGCCATATTTTGAAATTTCTTGAAATATTTCATCTAATTGTGGCTTCGCATTTTCTGAATCTATTAACATTGCATATTTCATTTTTTATTACTTCTCTTTCTTAAATAATGCTTTGAAACTAGCTGGTAGTTTAGCTTCAAATCTTAATACTTCACCATTTATTGGATTTTTAATTTCTAATACTGATGCGTGAAGTCCTAATCTTTTTAATGGATTTTTAGTATATCCATATTTTTCATCAAATACGATTGGATGACCTAAATGATTCATATGAACTCTTATTTGATTCTTTCTTCCTGTATCAATTAAAACCTTTAATAATGAATATTCATTATTTTCATTAATTACCTTATAATGAGTGATTGCCTTTTGACCTCTATTATCATCAGTTACATAAACTAAATTATTTTGATTTTCCTTTAAATAGGTAATTATTGTATCTTCCTTTTTAGGCATTCTACCTTCAACTATAGCATAATATTCTCTAGTAATTACATAATCATTCCAATTCAATCTTAAATTAGAATGAATAATTGGGTTTTTAGCAAATATTAAAACACCAGATGTTTCCTTATCAATTCTATGAACGATATAGCATCTATTTCTTTTATCCTCTTGTTCTAAGAATTTAGATACATATAGATAAGCAGATTCATTATCATTATCAGATTCAACAGATAATAATCCTGCTGGCTTATCTATAGCAATAAAATCATTATCCTCATAAATAATATCTATTCTTGGTGGTCTTTTCTTAAATTGAGTCTTTTTATTCTTATCATCTCTAATTGGATTTTTAGAGATTTTAATTTCATCCTCACGTCCAAGCATATAATTAAATTGAGTAACTACATTACCATTTACTAAAACCTGATGATTAGATAAAATGTTTTTTACATTATTTCTTGAAGTATTCATTTTTTCTAATAAAAATGATAATAACTCTTCACTTCTTTTAGCTTTAAAGCTAGCTGTATATATAATTTTTTCATTCTTAATATTATTTTGTTGTTTCACTGAAAACCTCCACAGCCTTTATAGCACGCTGCCATTTTTCATAATCAATTTCATATTTAATATCATTTGGATTATAAGTTCTTCTTAGCTTATAATGGCTTTTTATTTCATCTAATGATTTAAATAAGCCTTTATTTAAGCCAACCAAATAATATACACCTAAGGATGTGGCCTCACTAATAGATAATGTATTAATTGTTGATTTAAATAAATTAGCTTCTGTTTGCATCAAAATCTTATTTAATGATGCACCACCATCTGCTGATACACTTTTAATATTAGAATTAATATCTGATTCCATAATTTTAAATACATCATAATTTAAATAGGCAACTCCTAATATTGTTGCGAATGCTAAATCAGATTTAGTTGATGCACGAGTTAATCCTAAAAAGGCACCACGTGCTTCGCTTTGCCAATATGGTGCTCCTAATCCTGTTAATGCAGGAACAAAAATAACACCATTAGATGTTAGTGATGAAAATTCTATATCATCTAGCTTTTTTACTATTTCTAGATTATCTCTAATGAATTTAAATGCCGCACCTGCAATAAATACACTACCCTCTAATGCATAAGCAAGATTACCTTTTATCTTATAGCCGATTGTAGTTAATAAGCCATTATTACTTTTTTTAGCTTCAATTCCTGTATTTAATAGCATAAAGCTTCCTGTACCATATGTTATTTTTAATTCATTTTCATTGAAGCATGTATGACCTATTAAGGATGCCTCCTGATCACCTGCAACACCACATATTTCTAAATTTAAATATTTAGAAATTCTTTCCTCTTTTACAAAACCAAATGATGAATCACAATCTAATACTTTAGGTAACATATTTTTATTAATTTCAAATAAATCTAAAAGCTCCTGATCCCAATTTAATGTATGAATATTAAAAAGCATAGTTCTAGATGCATTAGTAATATCAGTATAATGATTACCTGTCAATTTATAAATTAACCATGAATCAATAGTACCAAACATCAAATTTCCTTCATCCATCAAATTCTTTACACCATTTACATTATCTAAAATCCATTTGATTTTAGACGCAGAAAAATAAGGATTTATAATTAATCCTGTTTTAGATTCAATTAAATTATCGTATCCTTTGTTTTTTAAATCCTCACAAATTGATGAAGATTGCCCTGATTGCCAGCATATAGCATTATAAACTGGCATACCAGTTCTTTTATCCCATAAAACTGTAGTTTCTCTTTGATTTGTAATTCCTAAACCTAATATTTCAGAATAATCAATATTGATATCCTTTAATGCTGAAACTAATAAATCAACACAATCATTATAAATAACTAATGGATCATGCTCAACATATCCATTCTTAGGATAAAATTGCTCAAATTCTTTTGATTTGCTATAAATAATATTAGCTCTCTCATCAAATACGATAACTCTAGATGAAGTTGTTCCTTGATCAAATGCAATTATATATTTACCCAAAATATCATTCTCCTTGATTCATTAATCCCTCTTCAGAAAATACTCTATGAGGTAGCTTTCTAGCATTATCTAAGCTTCTAGCATAAACAATTTTCAATTCGTCATCTACTGAGAAATTACTTCTACAAATAGTAACTCCATATGAAACATTAAATTTATCGTTCTTTATTTTTTCACTGAATTTCTTAAATTCATCTAATACAGCATTTATTATCTTATTAATTTCCTCTTGAACTGTAACATATAAAATAGCAACAAACTTTTGTCCATCATATCTAGCTACAATACCTCTACCCTTAAGTGTTGCAAATACAATATCAGCAAATTCTGCTAGCACCTGGTCACCTACAGTATATCCATATTTGAAATTGATATATCCTAAATCAATGATATCAAATAAAACAATTGATAAACCATTATTAGTTCTTACATTACAGTTTGTTTGTAAATAATCCATTAAGAATTTTCTATTGTAGCATGGTGTAAGTGAATCATAATGATTCATTCTTTCTAATCTTTTATTTAATTCAATATATTCATTATTTTTATTTACATAATTATAAATAACAATATTGATTGTTAAAGCTACTGTTATAGTTGTAATAATACCTGAAACCAATCCAGATATTATCATAGATACAGATCCTGATGCTTCTACTATTTCATCATAATAATCAGGATATACAAATCCTACCGCAATGATAATTACATAAATAGTCGCAAATATAGATAGCATAGCAACCTTAGCTCTTCCCTTATAAATTATAGATGCCGCATAGATTCCTAAAACTAAATAAGGAAGTGCAGATATTCTATATGAAAAATATAAAAATGGAAATTCTATAGCACATATCAAAAATGCGGCAATAGACATTGCGACATCATATTTTTTAAATACTCTACCAAAAATAGTAGCCACTAAAATAATAGCTATAAATGAGAAGCATACTATTGTAGTTATAGACATACCAAAAATAAAAACATTTGATACTGCACCTAAAATGTTTGCTACTAAGGATGTAATAACAAATATTAAATATATTTTTTGAGTTGTATTATCAGCATAATATTCTTTTTCGAATGTATCTTCCATATAAATCACGTCCTCATTTAATTATACTATAGATAATTAAGCTAAAAAAGAAAAAATTAAGAGTTACCCCTTAATTTTTAAATTAAATATTATTTCTTCTTTTTCTTCTTTGCTACAGAATATCCAAATTTACCAACATATTCACCTAGTCCATAATATTCACCATGTGAATATGAAATTAAACCAGCTCTATCTAAATTAAATCTTCCATTTTCATCAATTAATTCTTTATTAACTGTAACGCCTAAAATATCAGCTAATATCATATGATGAGAATGCTTAACCTGCGAATCACTAAAATCAATTATTTTATTAACTCTACATTCAATAGAAACAGGTGATTCTAAAATAGATGGAGCTTTAACAAATTTAGATTCTAGCTTTGTTAATTTAGTTTCCTTAAATTTATCAACATCTTTTCCAGATTTAACTCCACAATAATCACATGCAAATGTTAAATCCTTAGTAACTAAATTAACAACAAATTCTTGATTTTCTTTTATTATATTATAGCTAAATCTTTCAGGTCTTAATGAAATATAAAGCATTGGTGGATTAGTACAAACATTGCCACACCAAGCAACTGTTACAATATTTGATTTATCCATATCTCCCATACTAACCATTACAGCAGGTACAGGATTAAGCATATTTCCACCCTTAAAATATTCCTTCATAATATCCTCTAATTTTCTTCATTTCTAATTGTAACATCCAATTGGTTATAAGGTATTTCAATACCATTAGCATCTAATGCCTTTTTAAATTCCTTTAATAAATACCAATTAACAGTCCAATAATCAGGTCTTGCAACCCAAACTCTAACAAATATTTCAACACTTGAATCTGCATATTCACCTATTTCAGCAAATGGAGCAGGTGAATTATAAACTAAATCACATTCTCTACATACATCTAATAAAACCTTTTTAGCTAAATCTAAATCAGAATTATAATGAACTGAGAATTTAATATCTAATCTTCTATCATCCTTAACAGATGCATTAACAATAACATTATTAGCTAATGTACCATTTGGAATATAAATAACCTTATTATCTGGAGTAACTATAGTTGTATAGAATAATTTAATATCCTCTACAGTACCACTTTGGCCATTTGATGTTATAAAATCGCCTAATTTAAATGGTCTCATAATAACAATAATTACACCACCAGCAAAATTAGATAATGTACCCTGAACTGCAAGTGAAATACCAACACCTAATGAGGCAACTATCGCTGTAATAGATGCTGTTTCAATGCCAACATAGCCAATTAATGCTAAAACAACTAAAACCTTTAATGCGATTCTTGCTGTTTGAACTAATACCTTTGATAATGTAGCATCAGCCTTTTTCTTAGTTAATCTTTTATATATTCTCTTACATAAAAAATTAATAACCTTAAATGATACTACTATAATAACTAATGATATTAATACTCTAATACCTGTAGTTGTACACCAATTAACAATAGTATCTAATACCTTTTGCCAGTCTATCGATACATTTTCTTGAACATTTTGCTCAGCCTTATCGATAACCTCATCAGCGAACAAAAAACTATCAGAAATTGACATATATCATTCTCCTATCATAAAAATAAAACATAATAATTATAGCATTTAAAATATAATTTTAAAATATTTTTTTATAATGCTTTATATCCGGCTAAATTAATATTTTCCTTAACCTTATTAATATCGATATTATCACCAGTTAATGTGACATTTTTATTTTCTAGGCTAACCTTAGCATCCTTTACACCATTTACCTTTAGGCAAGCCTCTTCTACATGCTTAGCACAATGCATACACATCATACCCTCTACATTAATAACAATATTTTCCATTTTTATTTCCTCCCCTTTTATTTCTATATTATTATTTTTCTTTACCTTAAATAAATTAATTGATAATGCTGTTAAAACAACAGATACACTAGATATCGACATAGCAATAGATCCATACATTGGAGTTATTTTAAATCCATTAATGTAATATAAGAATCCTGTTGCGAAAATCACACAAATAAAATTATAAAAGAAAGCCCAGAACAAGCATAATTTTATTGTATTTAATACTCTTTTTGACAATCTAATAACATTAGGAATATCTAATAAATCATTATGTAATAAGACAATATCACTAGAATTTATAGCAACATCACTACCATTTCCAATAGAGATAGCTATATCTGCATTAGTTAAAGCTAAAGCATCATTAACACCATCTCCAACCATTGAAACTAAGCCATTTTCTCTTTCCTTAATTTCATTTATGATTCTTCCCTTATCGATAGGTAAAACATCAGCTATAACCTCATCAATTCCAACATCATTTGCAATTTTTAAACCACTATTTTTATTATCTCCAGTAAGCATTATTGTTTTAATTCCCATCTTATTTAAATTAGATATTACCTCCCTAGAATTTTCCTTTGGCATATCCTTTAGGGCTATAATACCTAATAAATCATCCTTATCCATTATAATTAAAACAGTCTTACCTTCTTTTTCTAAATCAATGATTTTATTTTTATATTCCAAATCTAAATCATATGATTTAGAATTTCCAATATAATATTCATGATCATTAAAATTAGTCTTTAAACCTTCTCCTTCAATTAATATAACATCTTTATAATCTAGTCTTTTAGCCTTATCCTTAGTATATTCTATAATAGCCTTAGCAAGTGGATGAGAGCTTTTTATTTCCATATTATATAAAATTGAATATAAATCTATATCTTTAATATTAATAAAATCTGTAACAATAGGCTTTCCTATTGTAATAGTACCTGTTTTATCAAATACAATAGTTTTAATTTTTGATGTATTTTCTAATATTTCACCATTTTTTATAATTAAGCCTAAGGATGCACCCTTACCTGTACCAACCATTATAGCAACTGGTGTTGCAAGCCCTAAAGCACAAGGGCATGCAATAACAACAACTGTAATTGCAAAATTTAAAGCTAATGAGAATGCATTTAAATCCAAATCTAAATTTATAGCAACTAATAAATTTATATTAAATGTTAATATAGCTATAGCTAAAATTATAGGAACAAATATTTTAGATACCTTATCAGCAATTCTTGAAATAGGAGCCTTGCTATTAGATGCTTCCTCTACTAATTCAATTATTTTAGAAAATGAAGTATCATTTCCAACCTTTAATGCTTCTATTTTTAAATATCCTGATTCTAAAATTGTAGATGAATATAATTCATCACCTACCTTCTTAAAATTAGGAATAGGCTCTCCTGTTATATTAGATTCATTGACAGATCCATTACCATCAATTACCTTACCATCAACAGGAATAATATCTCCTGCCTTACAAATAACAATATCTCCTATTTTTACATCCTTAGCATCAATAATTATTTCTTCATTATCTTTAAGTATTCTTGCTTTAGATGGAGCCATTTTAATTAATTCTTCAATTGCCTTAGTTGTTTTTCTTTTAGATAGCCCTTCTAAATATTTACCTAAAGAAACTAATACTAATATCATACCCGCAGATTCAAAATATAAATCCTTATGATATAAATCAATATATTCATATCCCTTAATTCCACCAATATAATATCCATATGAAATCATAAATAATGAAAATATTCCATAAATCAATGATGCGCTAGCACCAATTGCGATTAATGTATCCATATTAGGCTCTAATTTAATTAATCTTTTAAATCCTCTTATAAAATATCCTCTATAAATATATACAATAGGCAATACTAAAATAAATTGAATTAAAGCAA
>Ga0310694_10001463_pt1 | contig 26704 bp, 20 predicted proteins | sample 174DNAGHGhighgp2_FD_203884 | JGI IMG/M metagenome (GOLD analysis project Ga0310694, IMG submission 203884) | Sheep rumen microbial communities from Palmerston North, Manawatu-Wanganui, New Zealand - 1742 DNA GHGhigh gp2 (v2) (version 2) | ecosystem: Host-associated > Mammals > Digestive system...
TGTCGCTGAGGATGATCTCAGGCATCTGAACACCGCCATAACGCTCGGTGATTTCCACGAGATGGAAACGACCGTTCAAGGCGTTGTAATAGCTTTCGTAGGACGGTGTAGCCGAGCCCAACAGGACGTTGGCCTTGTGCATGGCTGCCAGGACGATGGCAGCATCGCGGGCATTGTAACGCGGCGCCGGGTCAATCTGCTTGAAGCTGCTGTCGTGTTCCTCGTCTACGATGATGAGGCCAATGTCGGAATACGGCAAGAAGATGGCCGAGCGCGAACCTATAATGATTTGATGTTTTGGGGACTGCGTCTGACCGAAGTCGCGCACCTGCTCCCACACCTCTACCCTCTCGTTGTTGCCATAACGCGAATGGTACACACCAAGCTTATCGCCAAAAAACGCTTTCAGGCGGTTGATGATTTGCGCCGTAAGGGCAATCTCAGGCAGCAAGTACAGCACCTGTTTGCCGCGGTCGACGGCTTCCTTGATGAGCTTGATGTAAATCTCGGTCTTGCCACTCGAGGTCACGCCGTGCAGCAAGACGGGCTTGTCCTCGCCAAATCCAGCCTTGATGCCCTCGTAGGCCTTTTGTTGTGCTTCTGTAAGCAGTATGCTGTCAACGTCGGTCTGCACCTTGAATTCCTTGAGCCGGCTAACCTTGCGCTCGAAGACCTCGAAAATGCCCTTTTCGGCCATGTTTTTCAGTATGGTGGAGTTGGCATTGGCCTTTTGCAGCAAGGTCTTGGCCATCACGTCGTTTTCGGCATCACCGCCAAGGGTGATAAAAGCCAAAAGCACCTCCAGCTGCTTGTAGGCGCGCTTGGTGAGGTTGTCCATCAATTCGTGGACTTTGGCCTCCTCGCGGTATTCAGCCGCAAGCCGCACAAAACGTTCGTATTTTGCCTTGTATTTCTCGTTCAGCTCCTCCTCCATCACAAGGATGCCTTTCTCCATCATGCTGTGCACGAGGGGCATCACTTTCTTGAAACCGATGATCTTGCTCACCTCGCTAATGGTGATTTTCGGCTTGATTTGCAGGGCTTCTACAATAAGGTATTCGAAGTCGTTCAAGGCCACGGAGTCGAGCACATAGTCGGGCGAGAGGGCCACGGTGGTCTCGCTGCTCAGCTTCAGGGCAGAAGGCAGTGCGGCCTGCATCACCTCGCCGGGATAGCACATGTAATAGGTCTTCACCCAGTCCCAAAACTTCAGTTGCTTCTCGTTGACCATCGGCTGGTCGTCGAGTAGGTCGGTCAAGAACTTGACTTCTACCGAGGGCACTTGTTCTGTGAGCCCTACGATGAGTCCCGAAAGAATCTTGGTTTTGCCGAACTGCACCACTGCCCGCTGACCCACACGCACTTGGTCATTCAAGGCATACGGTACACGATAGGTGAAGGTGCCAGGTACCGGAATCGGCAGCAGGACTTCAGCAAAAAGGGTGATTCTATCGGATGAAGTAGTATTCATGTCTGGATTGCTTCGTGCCTCGCAAATCATAGATTCGACGGAGTCAATGACGCGAAGCGGCGACAAGATTAATGTGAGTTGACCACAGAATAGCCGACCAACTCGTCATAGCCCTTGAGGGCATTGTAGAAGTAGAAATACAGCTTGTAGACGTTATTGGTCTCCCAATGGTTGCCTGCCGTCAGGTCGGTCCTGATTTCGTAGGTCTCGCGATCGAGGGTGACAAACATGAAGTTGTAGTAGCCTTGTTTGAGCACCATCGAGCAGGTATAGCCATGCAGACGGTAGTCGTAGGTCATCTTGTTGCTCTCGTTGAAGCACCAGTCGTTGAGGGCTCCCATGATATAAATGTCTTCATGGGTCAGCGGGGCTTCACACTTATAGAAGAAGTTGACGCGACAATAGTCGGCTTCGGTATTGTTGTCGAGATTATCGTTTTCAACGTAAATGAACTTCTCTCCATGGATGTCTTCATAGGAAGTGTAGGCCAACCTCGCCCGCGACTCGCAGGTGGCAATGTCAATCTCATAACTCTCGTCAGTCTGACGGATATGGGCCAGGTTCTCCGATTGGAAGTAGAAGTTACTGGTGTTGAAACGTCTGTATTGATTGGTCGCTTGAAACACGGTCTGTGGATGATGTTCAAAGGAAATGTAGTCGGGATAGACGTATGTGGGCTTCAAACCCTCAGCAGCATTGTCCCAGCGCCCATTCTGACGAATGGTCAAGAAACAGTATTGCTGGGTGTTGCCCGTAAGATAATTGTTCAGGTTCACCTTGACATTGAGTTGCTGGTGTGTATCGGTGAGTTCAAGGTCGTCGGGATAGCGCGGCACGGTAGCACCCACATGGGCCTTCTCGTCGACCACCATGAAACGGCGGGTAAAATAGAGGTCGTTCATATCGTCGCCATAAACAACGAGCAGGTAATTACCTGAGATAAGTGGTGACATGTCCTCTGTAGGGAACTTGAGTTGGTAGTTGACATAATCAATCAGTGTGTTGCGTGAGAAGGCATAATCGTCCAAACGATCCGACTCAAAACCCGACGCATATTGCATGCGTTGGATATCGGTGGGCTGCCAGTCGTGGCTACAATGGATGAAGGTGTAGTTGAGCACCTCACCCTCACCATCGATGACGTCGAACGAAAGGGTGAGCCGACCTATCATATCCTCAAGCGGGATGATAGGGTCGTTCAGCTGGTTGTCGTCGGCATAAAGCAGCACGGTCTGCACATGGGGCTTGTAGTTGAGATTGCCGCAAGGCAGGTCAAAATCCTGGGCAAAGAGACTTGCTGTCAGGCAAAGCGCCAGTATTAATAAGGTGATTCTTTTCATTGTGTTATTATTTGGCGCAAAGGTAATAAAAAATGTAGAGACGGTGCATGCACCGTCTCTACAAATCAGAAATGTTGAATCACCTTACAGGTTAGCCACGATACGCTTCTGCACCTCGCGGAACTCCTCGTCGCCCATGTGGACACGTTCCTTCTTGAAGTCCATGTCGCCCTCTTTGGTGATGGGGATGAGGTGAATGTGGGCATGTGGCACCTCCAAGCCGATGACGGCCACGCCAATGCGTTTGCATGGCACAGCCTTCTCAATAGCCTTAGCCACTTTTTTTGCAAAGACCATCATGGCGCCGATTTCGTCGTCATCGAGGTTGAAGATGTAGTCATCCTCGTGTTTTGGCACCACTAAAGTATGACCCACTGCCACGGGGTTGATGTCCATGAAAGCAAAGAAATGCTCGTCTTCGGCAATCTTATAGCAAGGTATTTCGCCTTGGATAATTCTTGAGAAGATGGTAGCCATAGTCCTAGGTGTTTAGCGGGTGATTTCAATGATTTCGAACTGCACCTTACCGGCGGGCACTTGAATCTCGGCCACTTCGCCTACCTGCTTGCCCAACAGGCCTTGGCCAATGGGCGAGTTGATGGAGAGCTTGCCTTCCTTGAAATTGGCTTCCTTCTCGGGCACGATAGCATAGGTCATCATCATACCCGATTTGGTGTTTTTAATTTTCACCGTCGAATAGAGCAACACCTTCGAATTATCCATCTTCGACTCGTCGAGAATACGAGCATTAAAGATAAGGTCTTGCAGTTCGGCGATTTTGGCTTCAAGTAGGCCTTGGGCCTCTTTGGCGGCATCGTATTCGGCATTCTCAGAGAGGTCGCCTTTGTCGCGTGCTTCCTGGATGGCTTGCACGATGCGAGGACGTTCGCGAAGAATCAGGTCGTCGAGTTCGTCCTTGAGCTTCTGTAACCCTTCTGGGGTAAAGTATTTGATTTCTGACATGGTTAGTGTTTAATAATTATTCTAATCAGGTTGCAAAAAAGAGACCCTTACCGAAATAAGGGTCTTCTTTTGTTTTGCGACTGCAAAAATACAAATTATTTCTTAAACTATGACCAGTTTTAGAAAATAATTCTCAAGCCCACGCTGTGGGTACCACCGTAAGTGTAGGTATCTCTGTAGGAATAATCCACTGCAAAACGCATGGCGTCTTCCTTCTTTGAGACCGGCACATCGATGGACAGGCCAGCGCTGAGGCCGCGGTTAATGTTCATGCAACCATCGTCTAAAAGGATGCCTTCCTTCGACCAAATGCCGTTTTCGTAGGTATAACCAGCGCGAAGCATGAACATCTCTTTCCAGCCATATTCCATACCAACGATGAATTGGTCGTTGGTGAAGGAGTTGGAGACAAAGTTACCAGCCAAGGTGATTCTGTTGGTTTCGGCAAACAGGAAGTCGTAAGCAGCTGAGATGCTCAATTGGGTGGGCAATTCGAAGTCATCGGCACGTTGCACCATGGTGAACTGCTGATTGCTAGTATTGTCCATGAACACCTTCAGTGAAAGACCGTCTCCAGAGAACTTCATGGTGGGTCCGATGTTCTTCAGCGTGATACCGAAGTGGATGTTGTCGAAAGGACCAGTGACATACTGGATACCAGCATCCAAAGCCACGCCAACACCATCCATATCCTTGATGGACTCGCTGATGATCTTCAAATTGACACCACCGCTGATGCTGTTGGAGAAAGCTTTGGCAAACGAAAGGTTGATGTTCATCAGATTGGGTTTATAGGTACCCAAAGTGTTCGGGTCAGGGTTTCCGACAGTAGTAATCGGAATCTCACCGATGCTGAACGACATGAACGACAGGCCCAACACGCTCGATTCTCCCACACGGGCTAAGAAGCCGAATGAAGAAATACGGGTGTCGTTGCCTACGCCCTGCAGCCACCAAGTGTGGCTAAAGTCAATATCCAGGGTGCGGCATGAGCTGATACCGGCCACATTGCCATAGATGGCTTCAACGCCATGAATGAACGACATGCCTGCATTGCCCCAGCCCGACGAAGCGGCCCAGGGATTAATCAACAGCTCTGAAGCGCCAGCTTGGCCTGAACGGTCTTTATTTCCTGCAAATGCTTGAGGAGCACTTAATCCCATTAGGATTACGAAGCTCAAGACGATATATCTAAATGATTTCTTCATGATGATAAGTTATTTACGGTTAGCAATTACATTTGATTAGAATGTGTTCAGGTCAACTTGACGCATGGCACCGAAGAACTTGATGGTACGCTCGCCACCGCTGGTCAAATCCTTGACATGGATCAAGTAGAAACCGCTAGCCACAGGCGTATTGGCAAAGTTCGTGAGGTCCCATTCGATACTAGGCTCTTCATTATCCTTACGGAACTGACGCACCTTAGTGCCACTCAAGGTATAGATAGATACGATACACTGGTTGGGCAGGTTGATGATCTTCACCTTGTTGGTCAATGCATTACCTTCATATGTATTGTAAGCATAGTAAGGATTAGGCACCACCGTGATGAGGTTCAGGTCTTTATCGCTCTTTGCTTCATCGTTTATGACGGGATCCCAACCATCAATGGAGAAGGTGTACCTTGGATTCATGCCACGTTTCGTCAGTTCATGGTTTTCAACCTGCAACGGATAGCCATAACCAGGTGTGTAAGGTCTGGCCAGACGGATACGCACACGGCAATCGTTGCCTTCAGGCAGCCATTCCATGCCTTCGATACCCATCGGCATACCAATCCACATCACCAAACCGAAGAACTTCTGGTTAACGACGTCAGCGAAGCTTTCTCTCATGTTTTGGATGGTGTGCAACGACTGGAACAGCAACTTACCACCATCATAACCGAAGTTCTTAAGTTCATCGATATTGTTGAGAACTGATTGAGGCAATTCGAGAGAATCGCAGCGCCAGATATAAACGAAGTGCTTACCACCAAAAACAGGTTCGCGGTCAGCTCCACGGAAGATGGCAGGATCATATTCTTGCATCAATCCCGAAACATCTTCAGCCGTAGTCTTCTGAACTTTGGCAGGATTGAAGAGCATATCGCGACCACCCATGTCTTCCAAGTATGAGTCTTCACCAAAGGCCACGTTTAAGCGCATACCACTTTCGACATCAATAACATAACCAGGGAACCAACCCATACCTTGCGGGGCAATGTAGTTAGGATCATCCTCATTGGAACTCATATATTGTGCTTCATTAGCTTGCTTCCAAAGGTTGAACTGGATGTCTTGGTTGGCTTCGTCCTTAATCATATAAGGATTGCCGTCCTTATCAACCGAAGCGTGCTTACGGAGATAGAAGCGTGAAACACCGTTTTCATTGAGCTTATTGTCCATACCCATCTCAAGGACTGGGCAACGGGTCCACTTGCTCTTATCGGAAGTAAACACAATGTCAACACTACTAGTCAACACAAAATTGTTGTTAAGACGTGAGCTCAGATACACTGGACCAGGATTGGTCTTACCACCTCTACCTGATTCAATGGCTAACAAAGGCGGAGCCCATGAACGGTTAGCAATCTTCTCCCAGTTCTCATTCGGGTCCCAAGGCTTACTTGCGCCCTTGGCACTATACTGTGCTGATGACATCTGGTAGTCGTTATTAGCTGCGTTGTCCATATCAACATACGTACCAGAACGAATCCAGTTCAGGAACGAACTAGGCACATCAATGTCGCGGATAGCGCTCATCCATTGGTTACTCGGATCAGTATATTCGATAGACGACCCGATGACGCCATTTTCCTTGGCAATAACGGTGTAGTAGTCATGCCACTTGTCGCCACCATCGTTTTTATCTTCATAATACTTACCAACCCAAACACGTCCAAACGGATAGACTTGGCTAACATTGATGGAAATACCACGTTCAAGGAACATCTGTTCGTTTTCATAAACGGTAGTGGTGTCGCTATAGATAGTATCCATGTCTGTCAAGTCAACCAAATACCAATTGTTGACCATACGAGCAGCAGAGTCACCACGGATGTCAGGATCTTTAGTGACATTGTGGGTGTATTTCTCGAACATGTCATCAAACACCAATTCATAGTCGTGAGATTTCACATTCAACGGGTCAATAATCTTCACACTGATAGGACCATAGCCTGCCTTGTAGGTAGGATGGTAGCTGACAGGATAGTCGGGGCTACCAAAACGATTGGTTTCTGAAGCCATTTTAGCATGATGATCGCCATCAAACAAGATTTCATCAACAGTTTTTTCATCAAGCTCAAGCTCGTTGAAACCGTTACCAACGCCAACGACACGAGTCACAGCCGGGCTGTCACCATATTGAGCTTGCAAGATGGTACCATTAATGATCTTATGAGGAACAGCGGTATACACTTGGATGTTCTTTCTTCCTTCAAGGTAAGGCTTCTTTTGTCCTTGCAGACCTAGAGCATCATCCTGATTATAGGTCAGGTAGTTGTTATAGGCATAAGCCACAGCCGTGAAATAATAAGGCGTGTGGTTAATCAAGGTCGGGTTATCGCTTGTCGAGAACTCGTCTTCAGTAAGTACGAAGCTGTGGGTGATACCGGCATCGCCACCATTCACCTTCAGGCTCGGCACATTGGCTTGCAACGACTCGTCGAATTCATAGTTAAGCAGACGACCCACGTTGTTACGAACGTCACACTGAAACACCAAACGAGCTTTGTCGTTGTTGCTCAGTTCATCAGCACCCACTTCAGCGTTGGCTAACTGATACACTTTGTAACCTTCAAAACGATAATATCTATCATAGACATAAACGGTATCTTCTTTATGTTCATTAACTTCAAAACCAAGGGTATCACCTTCTGCGCTGATATTCCACGTAGTATCTCTAAAAGTGTTAGTCTCAATTCTTCCAGTCGGGATTTCGGGATCAAGCTCTAAATAGCCTTCCTTGTAGTTATTGGAAAGCGTCGCATTCGACAGATAGATGATAAGCTTTTGGTCGAGTTCGCGGATGGTCAAATCGGGAGCGCTGGGACCGTCGATAACCTTGAAGCAGTTGTCGAACAGAGCTTGGCACTTGTCGTCGACCACACGCAGCAGTTCAACAGAAGCCCAGGCACCACCAGAGGTAGCACGTGCCCACGGCACACCGAATGTAATGTAGTTAACAGCACCGGGTTCCAAGGTGAAGGGGCCTGCCGACTGCATGAAACGACGGTCGTTAGGTGCGTTACCGCACTGCTCTTCTGACCAGTACTTTCCATTCTCGTTGAAGCCACCGTTCGGCTTGTTACCACCGGTACCCCAGTTCCACGGGTCGGAATCGCCAGGGAACATGAAGTCGCATTCAGGGCCAACAACATCGCTGCTCGAGAAGGCATCGCCACCGTAACGCATCTTGGCGCCATTCTTCCAAATACCACGCAAGTAGTTGTAGTATTGAGGAGCAGTGGTCGGGTCACCGTTATCGGCAGAACTGTTGTTGTGATACACGAAACGGCGCATACCGAAACGTTCATCATCAATGATACCATTACCGAAGTTCACACCATTGATACTCTCATCAACCATCTGCACGGCAGTAGTTGAATCGTTGACATAGATGGAGTCGCCGGTGACGGGGTCAACGTGATCGAAAATCTGTTGGAAGGCAAATTTGGGGTTATCAATACCGTCAGGATCCATATAAGGTCCCTGGAAGAAGTCGATACCCAACGCAGGAGGCTGAGAACCATAGGCTTCAGGTTCACCGCTACCGTCGACAGCCGTACCATTATAACCATAACCGAGACCACGGCCGACGTCGCAACCTACATAGTCGTCCCAACCATAACCAAGGTCAATGTCGGTCCAAGGCGAGAAGTAAGTACCCGTCAAAGTATAGGTAGAACGGTTGATAATTTCATAGCTGTAGAAAGTCATGTTGTTGATTTCGTCGTTCGTGGCAAAAGCGAAAGCTTGGGCACGTACTTCGATACCGATAGCTTGACCGAGCGACTCAGTGTGGGCAGCACCTTTATCGTTGAAAATCCACCACAGGGTTTGGTCACCCTTCAGCACCTGGTCTGCAAGGATGGAGCCGTGCATGGTTCCAAATCTCTCTTCCTCCATGGTCGGAATCTTAGTGTGGCAGAGTTCATTGGTGATGTCATAGTAAGGATAGTCACCATTGGTAGGGTTATAGTCACCATCGCCGTCAGCATCGTAGAAAGGAGCCAGATAATAGGCAATGCCTTCCGGGTCGTCGGTGGCACGGATGGCCGGCCAGTTAGCAATGATGGAGGGGATTTCTTCAGTATTACCGGCCTGGAAATTGGTAAGGAACTCATCCACCTCAGCGCGGGTAATCTTATAGATTTTATCCCACTTAGCACAAGTTTCAGGTGTGATGGAGGCCTTACCGTCAACAGTCAGAGGGCCGGTGTAATAGTCGTTACCAACCTGACGGAAACGCAGAGCGGCACACTTCAACTGGTTGTTGACGTCAACACCAGCGATCCAAAGGGAGCCAGCGAACAGTGAAGTTGCCGAACCGTTGGCAGGAATGAAGTACTTGGAACCCGTTCCAGAAGGAAGGTCCCACCACATGTCACCACCCGCATTGATACGGGTTCTGACATTGTTGATGTCAAGCCATTCGAAAGCTGACGAAGGTGTACATCCAGCTGCGGTCTGAGCACGTTGGCCTTTGCTGCCATTCTGCTCATACTTGTACATCTCAGCCTTTCCTGGAGTCACAGCGCCTGCGATGAGCAGGGTCGCTAACAAAAATCGAAATATATTCTTCATAATACTTGTAATTTTTCGTTATGAATATTCTCTCCTATTAGAAATTGAAGCTCATACCAACTCTAATGTGACGAGGCATAGAGTAGTTACCGCCGCTGTTGACATACAGTTCATACATTTGGATGTAAGCCTGCGGGTCAATCTGAGCGTTGATTTCATTAGCCCATTGAGGTGCCGAGAGGTAACCATCGTCATCGGGGTTACCAGTAGCGTTATACACACCAACGATGTTCTTCGAGTTGAGCAGGTTCAGTACTTGCAGATACACATTCACGAAAGCATCGCGGCCTTTCGAGCCTTCCTTCTTTCCACCCATGGTGAAACCGAAGTCCTTGTCAACACGGAGGTCGAAACGGAACGAAGCAGGAATACGTGAACCATTGTAGGTACCTTGAAGCAGGGAGTTACCGCCAGAGATGGGTGACGACACGTTACGAGCAGCGGTGAAGGGCGTACCCGAACCACCGTTGACTTGCAGGGCGAAACCAGTGTTGGACAAGAATTGCACACCCTTGATGGTAGGACCGTCATAGTTCTTACCTTCTGAGTAACGATAGTCGAGCGTCAGGTTGAAGCTGTGACGACGGTCAGCGTTGGTCGGGAAGGTGGACCTCAAGTTAGGCACACCGGCAGCAATCAGAGCTGCAGCAGTGGAGGTCGAAGAACCGGTCATGTCGGCGAACTGCAAGGTGTAGCTGGCACGGATACGAGCGTTCTTCGTACGACGCATATCGTAGCTGGCGGTCAAACCCTTAACAGTACCAAAGTCAAGGTTGCTATAGGAGTTGTAAGCCTTGGGGAAAGCACCGTTGAAACGGTACATCTGAATCATGTTACGCAACTCGTGGTAGTAAGCCGAAATCGTCATTGACGAAGTATTGGTCACTTTCTGAGTGAAACCGAGTTCGTACTCAATAGTCTGCGAAGGCTTCAGGTTGGGGTTAGCAATCGTACCCGAAAGGTCGGTGAAGCGGTAGTAGTACAGCGGGCTGCAGTAGTAGGCACTGGTAGGACGCTGGGTCAACACATCGTAGTGAGCGAAGAACAAAGCTTCATCGGAAATCGGGAAGGAGAAGGAGATACGAGGCATGATGCTCCAAGCGGGATCGTAGTCCTTGAAGGAGTTGACATCAACCACTTGCTTCTCTTTTTCAATATATTTGTCCTTAATCCAAGGTGTGACACCTGTACCCATATCGAGGACATCGGGGTTGGCGATTTCAACACCTAAATCATTGTACCAAGTATTACCTTTACGATAACCGACAATGGCGGTCTTTTCAGCCAGTTTGTTAACGTAAACAGCGTAGTCGTTGCCGATATTGTCAGGCACTTCAACCCACGAGAGGTCGTCGAGTTGAATCTGTCTGCCATTCTGGATCAAATCGCCAACGGTATTATAGTCGTACAATACATAAGGATCTTTCAATACTTGTTGGTTGGCATCGAAACGGTCGACACGGACACCGATGTTAAAGATCAGGTCTTTGAAAGCGAACTTGTCTTGGATATAACCAGCCATGTAGATAGGTTGTTGGGCACCAATCGGACGAGTGAACACGCCTTCATCATCAGTCTTGTTGAAGAAATCGGCGAGCGAGGGACGTTCGGTCAATGAATACTTGGTATGGCCGTCATAGCTGTAACCATAGTAATACACCGAGAAGTTGCCGTCACGGGTCAGTTCATCAGCGCCGAACATGCTCATGTCGAGGCCGCCTTCAACCTTACCAGTTTTCAGCTTACCGTTTTCATCATAATACTTAATGGTATTGTTGTCGAAATCGTATGTATCGATAAGAATCCACTCCGTACCTTCTACCGGCAGGCCCATAGCTTGACGCAGACGAGCGTCAAAAGTGTATTGGGTAGTTTCGTCATACAGTCTGTGGAACAGCACCGTATCGGCGTGGCCGTCGAAAGCATTGGCGTATGGATGTGCCATATCAAGCTCTCTGATATGGAAGTTGGTCATATCGCGCATCAATGTCCAGTAATTAGAGCTGTACGACATCTGCGAGTTGTTTTGTTGCTCGTATTGGAAGCCCAACTTAATATCGTGAGAGTTGTCGCCTCTACCCAGGGTCATAGAGCCATTGACATTCAAGGCAATCTGGTCATTGACAGCCTTGCCGTATGAATCTTGGATGGTGCCTGGCACTGCATATAAGCCATACACATAATTGGGGGACATGCCATTAATCAGACCATTGTTCAGGATAATGTTGGAGAGGTTGTTGTAGTAACCCTCGGCGCCGTAATCCTTATACAATTCAAAATAGTTGTTAGCATAGGTAGCCAGATCAGGATTGAAGTTGGAAGGTCTGAATGTCACCAATGTGTCGTAGTAGTTATTCAACACGAAGACATTGCTAAGGTTTTTGTATTCACCGTTGACCAGTACCGAATCGATAGCCGAGCTCTGGAAAGAGAAGTTAGGAGCCCTGTAGGTGGTGAACTTACCCAAGTTACCATATGCGAAAATATTGTTCCACAAATCGGGGTCGCCCGATTCGCTGGTGTAGCGCGAATAGTCAGCCTGGATGCTGTAGTACACGTTGGAGACCAACGAAGTGCTGTTGGGATCGCTTTGGAAACGCTGGGTGAAGCGGATATAGCCACGATAAGTGCCAGACTTGGCCAGATAGTTCTTGTCGGTATTGAAGTAGTACTGGCTGCGGCCACCAGGATAATGACCACCAGACAAGACCATCGAACCACCGAGTGTAAGGTTGGTGGTCTTACCCGTACGAACGTCAATCTTACCAGTCAAGTTAACACTCTGGTTGGTCGAGTTATTGAGGAAACGAGTGTGATACAAGTCATCCCTTTGAGTATATGCGGCGGTAGCGTTTGTACCGATGCCGATGGTCAAAGGATTGGTCCTGATCTTGTCCATGTACTCGTCTTTAGCACGCCAATAACCAGTAGCGGAGCTGTAGCCATACTTGTTGTGCGTGATATCAAAAGCGAGGAAGAAACCGAGGAGTGCTTCCTGGTCGTTCTTCTTGCTCTTGATCAGCGGTCCTTGCAAGCTACCACCCAAGCGGCCATGGCCGTAACCGTCAACCGAATACTCGGCTTCGATACCGCCACCCCAAGTACGGCTGGGGCCCTTGGTGGTCATGTTGATGATACCTCCCATGGCGTCACCATACATAGCAGGCGTACCGCCCAAGATGACATCGACTTGGTCGATGGCGCTCTGAGGCACGCTGGTGCTACCGATGACTTTCACACCGTCGATGTAGTAGACAGCACCTTCACGGGAACCACGAATGGAGCCGACCTCACCGTCAGAGGAGAACACACCACCAACACTGGCGGCAACGCCTTCTGCCGAACGCACAGGCAGTTTGGCAATTTCCTCAGAGGTAATGGAGGCACCTTGCGTAGTGTTGTCCTTTGAAATCAAAGGAATCTCATAGTCGACAACCGTGACTTCACCAATGTTGATAGCGCCACTGGCCATCTTGATGTCGTAGAAGGTAATCTTGTTGGCCGGAATGACAATGTTGTTGACAACATAGGCATTGTAGCCAATACAGCTTGCCTTCAAGGTGTACGTTCCCGGAGGAATCGGGTTGATGTCATAATTACCGTCAAAGTCAGAAGAAGTACCTCCCACTTGCGTTCCGCCTTTTTCAACAATGACGTTTGCAAATGGTACCGTTTCTCCTGTGTCATCGGTAATCTTGCCTTTGAGTCTTCCTTGCGCTTGTGCCATGGTCATCGTGCAGGTGACCAGAACGATGGCAAGGGTCATTAGTAAATTTTTAAACATACCTTGTAATTTTATGTAATACTACTTTGTTTGGTGCATAAGAGTGCATTAAAAGTCGTCAAAATTACAACCTTATTTGAAAGTACGCAAGAAAAATATTCGTTTTTTGCATTTTTTTCTTCGCAAGCTTTTGCTTCATTTGTTTATTTTTTTGATTTTCAGTCATTTGTAAAAATACGCTTCAATAAGAATTTTTACCGCTTCAAACGCGATTTTTAGCTTCTATACCAATTTCTCGCTCATTTGAGGAAGAAAAGAACGGGTTGCTGCGCTTTCTACGTCGCATACGTTCGGCCCGGCGCTTGTCTTTCTGGATCATCCGTTTAGTTTTCTTGGCTTGACGGTTATAGTGGGTCGTCTTGGCCTTATCATATTGCTTCTTGGATTGCTTTTCTTGCTGCTCAAGCTGCCTCTCTGCCTTTCGAATAGCTCGTGACCGTGAGGAGGCACATGAACCAAAAAGAAGGACAAGAGCCAACAAACATGCAATGATGCTGATTCGCTTCTTCATGGGATACTGGATACTTATTTAGGTTGCAAATGTAACATTTTTCACCAAAACTGTACTATTTTGAGAAAAAAAGCGTTTCTTTGTCGTCATGAAAAACGCGACAATACACCTATTAATATTAATGGTTCTTCTGCCCTTTCTCCATGGATGCACACCCATCCCGCAGAATCCTAACCGACCTATTCTCCCTACACCTATCACGATTTACCCCAACACTCTTCAATATCAAGAGCTGAACTTCATCAGTGGTTGGCTCTACATCACGACAGATGTGGAAAGCACTAGCCGAGGCATCATTGTCTACCGCATGAACGACACAGAGTTTTTGGCCTACGACCGTATGCCGCCCAACGAGCCAGATGCCTGCACCGACAGCCACGGCAACACCACCCGACTTGTAGTTGATTTTCCCTTTGTCGTCGACCGATGTAATAACGCTTATTACAACATTCTCAACGGACAAATCATCATCAGGGAACCCGACATGGTTCCCAACTTCCCCACCGACGGCACAGTGGTGTATCCGCTAATCCAATATCACACCACCTTTGACGGTAGCAAACTCACCATTACGAACTAAGGGGATTAATCTTCGTTTCCCATAACACGGCCTTGTCGTTCAATGGAAGCCTGATGAACGGCATCAAATACCTTATTAATTAATACGGCTGACAAACCCATTTCCTCACCTGTAGCGATATGGTCGGCTAGAATCTTCTTCCAACGATCCATCTGCACCACAGTGACATTGTTACGCTTCTTGTATTCGCCAATCTGTTCACTCACTTCCATACGGCGTGCCAAAAGCTGCAACAGTTCGCTATCGATGTCATCTATTTCGCCACGCAGACCAGCGAGGTCGCGCTCCACATCGCCCGATTGCCTTGAGCGGAAAGTCAAGTTAGCCAATAACAGCTTCAATTCATCAGGTGTGATTTGTTGTTTGCCATCGGTCAAGGCTGCATCTGGATTAATATGGCATTCTAGCATCAGCCCATCGGTAGCAAGGTCGAGGGCCTTTTGTGCAGTGGCCTGCAGCAATTCACGATTGCCGCAGATGTGACTCACATCGGTGATGAGCGGAACGTTCAAACGTTGGGTCAACTCAATGGGAATTTCCCACATGGGGAAATTACGGTAAGGTGTTTCTTTATAATATGCAAAGCCACGATGGATGGCTGCTAGTTGGGTCAAGCCAGCCTTTAGGAAGCGCTCAAATGCGCCCAACCAGAGATTCAAGTCAGGCGAAACGGGGTTTTTGATGAACACGGGGATGTCAACACCATTCAAGGCATCGGCCAACTGCTGCACTGAGAAGGGGTTGACCACAGTGCGGGCACCTATCCACAAGACATCGACTTCGTATTTCAACGCCAACTCGACATGCTCGGGCGTGGCTACCTCGGTGGCGATAGGCAAACCCGTCGCATGCTTCGCCTCACGAAGCCAGACAAGACCTTGCTCTCCTCTGCCCTCGAAGGCATCGGGGCGCGTACGCGGCTTCCAGATGCCGCCGCGCAGCATTTTCACCTCCGGGATTTGTACCAAGGCTTGCGCCGTGGATATTATCTGATCTTCAGATTCTACGCTGCAGGGACCGGCGATGATTAGAGAGGTATCTTGGTCTGTAAAAGCAGGGGATGAATCCACCTGCTTAATATCCCTCACCCCTACGGGGTTCTGCGCAGTCCCGTAGGGACGCAGGACATTAAGCAGGTTGTGCAACTCCTGCTGACCACAAACCGCCGACTCCATCGGAACCCCGGAGGGGTGACAGGAATCCGTCTCCTCAATCCCCAAATGCATATCGTTCGTCATACTCGATTCCATACGCTTTCAACGTTTCGCAATATTCATCATGATACGTTTTGGTCTTATGATGCTCTGCTTGCCCAAAGATGTATTTGGTGGTACGAGCCATCAACGACGGGCTAACACTAAAAGCACCATAACCTTCCTGCCATTGAAATGGTTCATAATACACATCAACAGTTTTCAACCATTTGCTACTTTTCGCTTTAATAACTCGAACGAAATCCGACATGGCGACAGTCTTCGACAGTGTTGTCAATATATGAATATGGTCAGCAACACCACCAACAGCAAATGGTATAGAGCCTTCACTACGGATAATGCCACCTATAAATTCAAACACACGATTTAAATCCTCATCGCGCATGACGACACCAGTGCTTTTCGTGTGGAAAACAATATGGGTGTACAATTGTGTGTAAGTATTGGCCATAATGTTTGCAAAAGTACAACATTTTCAAACCTGCATTGCATTTTTTTGTAACTTTGCACATTATTTATAATTCGCAACAAAGAATAACATCATACAATGAAAAGAGTTGAAATCAAGCAAGCCTTGCAGATGCAAGCCTCTGACAATGAGATTACTGTGATGGGCTGGGTGCGCAACAAGCGCGGCAGCAAGAACGTGGCCTTCATCGCCCTCAACGATGGCTCCACCATCAACAACCTGCAATTGGTCATCGACCTGAACGTCATCCCCGAAGAAAAACTGGCACTCATGCACGCTGGCGCCTCCCTTTGGGCCAAGGGCGTCCTCGTCGCCTCGATGGGCAGCGGCCAAGCCGTGGAGCTCTCCGTGAAGGAAATCGGCCTGTTCGGTCCCGCCAACCCCGACGAATACCCGTTACAACCCAAGAAGCACTCCTTGGAGTTCCTGCGTGATATCGCCCACCTGCGTTTCCGCACCAACACCTTCGGCGCCGTCATGCGTCTGCGCCATGCCATGGTGTTCGCTATCCACAAGTTCTTCACCGAGCGAGGCTTTTATAATATCCACACGCCATTAATCACTGCCTCCGACGCAGAAGGTGCTGGCGAGATGTTCCAAGTGACCACCCTCGACCTCAACAACCCGCCTCGTGACGAACAAGGCAATGTCGATTACAAGCAAGACTTCTTCGGCAAGTCGACCAACCTCACCGTATCAGGCCAGCTAGAAGGCGAGTTGGCTGCCACGGCATTGGGCAAGATCTACACCTTCGGCCCCACCTTCCGTGCAGAGAACTCCAACACCACACGCCACCTGGCCGAGTTCTGGATGATTGAGCCGGAAATGGCTTTCTACGACATCAACGACAACATGGACCTCGCCGAGGAGATGCTGAAATACTTGATCCAATATGCTTTGGACAACAATATGGACGACCTCCAATTCCTCAGCAAACGCCTACAAGACGAAGAGAAGGGCAAGAAAGAAGAGGACAAGTCGATGGAGCTTATCAGCAAACTTCACTTTGTGCTCGAGCATGAGTTCGTGCGCCTCACCTACACCGAGGCCATCGACATCCTGCGCAACTCCAACTACAACAAAAAGGGTAAGTTCCAATATCCCGTTGACGGCTGGGGTGTTGACCTGCAGTCGGAGCACGAGCGTTACCTCGTCGAAAAGCACTTCAAGAAGCCCGTCATCCTGACCGACTACCCGAAGGAAATCAAGGCTTTCTACATGAAGCAGAACGAAGACGGCAAGACCGTCCGCGCCATGGACGTGCTCTTCCCCGGCATTGGCGAGATCATCGGTGGCTCGGAGCGTGAGACCGATATTAATAAGATCCTTGACCGCATGCACGAAGTTGGTATCCCCGAAGAATCCATGAACTGGTACCTCGACAGCCGCCGCTTCGGCTCGGTGCCGCATTCCGGCTACGGCTTGGGCTTCGAGCGTCTGCTACTCTTCATCACTGGCATGACTAACATCCGTGACGTCATCCCCTTCCCACGTACACCTAAGAACTGCCTATATTAATGCAGAATGATGAATGCTGAATGCTGAATTGAAGGCAAAGACCTACATTCAGCATTCCGCATTCAGCATTCCTAATTCAATGAATAATGCCCAACCAACGATTGACTCAAACCCAGCGACAGGAGCTGAAACTGTCGCCACAGCAGATCCAGCTGATGAAGCTGCTGCAGCTACCATTAATCGAACTCGAACAACGTATTAAGGAAGAGATGGAAATCAACCCAGCCCTTGAAGACGTTCGCGACAACGACTATGACGAAAACGAGCCAACTGTTGACGAGCCAACTGACGACAACGGCGAGAACGACGACTATAACGACGAAGAGGTGGATTTCAGCAAAGACGACGAGTTCGACATCAATGACTACCTCTCTGAAGAAGACCTCGAAGACTATTCCTACAAGCTTCAAGCTAATAACTACAGCGGTGATGATGACGAATATGAAGCTCCCATTGTCAACGAAGAGACCTTCCAAGACTACCTGAACCAACAGCTCGCCTATCACGACCTAACCGAGAAGCAACTCGAAATCGGGCAATACATCATAGGCAATTTGGACGATAATGGCTATCTCAACCGTCCCGTCGTCAATATCGTTGACGACATGCTCTTCACAATGAACGTTTCTACGACAGAAGAAGAAGTTTCAGAGGTGCTTCACATTGTGCAACAACTCGACCCACCAGGTATCGCCGCACGCGATTTGCAAGAATGCCTTCTCATACAGCTACAACGCCTTCAGGAGGACAATCCCTTCCACAAAGACTATAGACTCTCCATGACCATCGTCAAGGATTTCTTCGACGAGTTCACCAAGAAGCATTATGATAAAATCGCTAAAAAACTGGAAGTCAGTAACCGCGACTTGAAAGCCGCCCTGGATGAAATCCTCAAACTCAACCCTAAGCCTGCCGACGCTTCCAGCTCCAACACAAAGAACATTCACTATATCACACCCGACTTCTTCGTCTTTGTCAGAGACGGCAAAGTGGAATTGTCGTTAGACGGCCGAAATGCTCCAGAACTACGCATCAGTAAGTCGTACCTGAAGATGCTGGAAGATTTTTCAAACAGCAAGGACAACCGCGGCAAGCAGGAAGCCGTGCAATTCGTGAAGCAAAAGATTGATTCCGCCAAGTGGTTCATCGATGCCATCAACCAAAGGCAGAACACGCTCTATATCACGATGAAAGCCATCGTCGACATACAAAAGGAATACTTCTTGACTGGCGACGAAACCCAACTTAAACCCATGATTCTGAAGGACGTAGCCGACAAGGTCGGGCTCGACATCTCCACCATCTCGCGCGTGGCCAACAGCAAATATGTGCAGACGCCCTACGGCACCCATTTGCTGAAGTTCTTCTTTAGCGAAGGAATCACCAACCAAGAGGGAGAAGAGGTCTCAACCCGTGAAATTAAGAAAATCATGAAGGATGCCGTCGAAAATGAAGACAAGGCCGACCCCATGACGGACGAGCAATTGATGTTCCTCTTAAAGGAGAAAGGTTATCCCATAGCACGAAGAACTGTGGCAAAGTATAGGGAACAGTTGGGCATCCCCGTGGGACGAATGAGAAAGAAGATTTGACGAAGGGGCCCACCCATCTCTGGCCGAACTATTGGCCTTACATACTATTTTGGAAACAATATCGTTTTTATTTTTGTGAAAACGAACCTCTATACCAACAAAAAACACTGGAAATGGGCCTTGGCGATTGTAGCCCTGCTCATTATCGGCGCGTCGTTATGGTACACCAACCATTTGGTGAAATCCATTGCCGAACAGGAAATCAAGCAGGTGAAAATGTGGGCAGCTGCCATGGAACAGCATGCCGTGATGATGAAATCAACGGAGGAATTCTTCAACAAAGTGAATGAGCAGGAACAATTGCGCGTCGATCTGTTGGCCAATGCCTACCGACGCGTCATGGACATTTCATCAAATGAAAACACCGCCACATACGTCGACATCATTCGCAACAACATCAGCATCCCCTTGGTACTCATCGATGGAAAAGACAACATCGTCTCGTCAAACAACCTGCCCCCCGATCAAGAAGGAAAGACCATCTTCGATGACGAGATGAAACGTGCCTACTCGAAGTTTCCGCCCATCAAAATCGACCCTGGCTATGGTTTCGTTCAATACCTGTATTATAACGAATCGAGAATCTACACCGACTTGAAAGCTGTTTTAGAGGACATGTCGGACCACTTCATGGAAGAGATCACGCTCAACTCGATGGGCGTGCCTGTCATCGTCACCAACGAAGCCCAAGACACCATCCTCAGCTTTGGCAACCTCGATTCCCTTTTGATGCAGGACAGCAACTATGTGCGACAGCAGCTGGAAATCATGCGCAACGAGAACGACCCACTTCAAATCGAATTCATGAACAAAGGCAAGGCCACCATCTTCTATCGCACCACTGACCTGGTACAACAGATGCGCTATTACCCTGTCATACAGTTCATTGTCTTTGCCTTGTTCCTTATTATAGCCTATCTGTTGTTCAGCTATGCCCGCCGTTCCGAACAAAACCAAGTGTGGGCCGGCATGGCTAAGGAGACTGCACACCAACTTGGTACGCCCCTGTCTTCGCTAATGGGATGGATTGAACTGCTGAAGATGCAAGATGAGCCTTTCGTAGGTACCTACGAGATGGAAAAAGACATCGAACGCCTACAAATTGTCACCGACCGTTTCTCAAAAATCGGATCAGTACCTGTGCCCGAGCCCACCGACATCAACTACCTCATCCACGACACGATGGATTACCTGCAAAAGCGCTTCTCCAAGAAGTTTGATTTTGAGGTCAACCTACCAGAAGGCGAGCTGGTTATGCCATTAATACCGTCGCTGTTCCGCTGGGTGCTTGAAAACCTGACCAAAAATGCTGTCGACGCTATGGGCGACCATGGCAAGATTACTCTTGACCTCATCGACGACGGCGACCATATCCACCTCGATCTTAGTGACACTGGTAAAGGTATCCCGAAGTCGCAAATCAAGCAAGTGTTTAACCCAGGATTCACCAGCAAGAAACGCGGCTGGGGTCTCGGTCTCTCGTTAGCCAAGCGCATCATCGAGGACTACCATAAGGGTAAAATCTTCGTTAAATCCTCCGTGATGGGTGAAGGGACAACCTTTAGGATTACGCTGAAGAAATGACTTGTAGGGCTGTCACACAATGGTAGCCGCTGGGATATTTACCCTGTGCGGCTACCGTGGTACGACAGCCCGACAACCTTGTCGTGATACGACAGCCCTACACCACAATTATTTCACAACAATTCTTTGAGTTTCGCTATTTCCTAATTGGTCATAAACCTTTAGCATGTAAACACCCTGACTCAACGAACTTACATTCATTTTGTCCATGGTGCTTTCCATCATCTTCTGGCCTGTAACGCTATAGACTTCTGCCTTAAGGAAACCTTCAGTCTGTATTTGGATTTCATTTTCGGCAGGCACAGGATAGACCTTCACATTGAAAGATTGGGCATTTTCGTTGACACTGGTAAGGTCCACATAAACCATATCCACTACGCTACCAAAGAACGACTTCTTTTCTGCATTGTAATCATAGGCCATTTCAATATCACCATCGTCAGGAGCCCAATCATAACCACCAAATCCATAGCACACTCCGTGCTTTGCATTGCCCATAGCGTCATATTCAAACGTGTAATGGTATTCGTCGGACCAACTACTTCCATTCCATTCCTGTTCAAATTGATCGGTGTAGACGCCCCCTTCGTATAAATAGGTCGTTCTCTCTGAATTCACCCATTCAGGGTCCACCCAATCCTGCATAAGGATCTCTGTAGTATTCTCATCGAAATCGAGAGTGTAGATATACTTCTCATCATTCTGCCACGCACCGCTTTCCATATATTGCATGACATGAACAATGGTAGTACCCTCACGAGTATAGGTATTGAGCACCGAAGATGACCATGTGGTACCATTCCATTCCCAAACGAGCACTGTCCAAACATCGTCGTTGTAGGTATAGGCCTCTTTCATGAGATTCACCCATTGACCATCCGAGTAATACTGATAAATATCTTCGCTGATGACATCGTCTTCGTAGGTATAAGTAACCCTCATAGCATCTTCCCAGTCATAACCATTCCATTCCTGGCCAAGCATCTCCAACACATTGCCATTGAAATCATAATCGTAAGTAATGCGCGACTCATTTTGCCAAAAATCCTCGTATGTCTCAGTTATTTCCTCAGTGAGGTAAAAGTCCGACTCGTCGTAGTAGTACGTCGTGCGGTGATGCGTACCATCGGCCTCAAAGAAGTCAGCCTGTTGCGGCACAATGTAGCTCTGACGCAAAAGACCATACTGTTTGAAGACCATTTCGGTGGCCTTTGATTTCAAATTAGCCTTGTTTTGAGCAAAGCCCATGTTTCCAAATGCCATCACAAGAATGGCCAATGTAAATAATGCTTTTTTCATAGTTGTAAGTATTTAGTTTTTAATAACATCGAAATAATAGTTGATTCTCGACTTGGGAACATAATCGTTTTGTTCAGTCGCAGGGTTATAGACCGTTTCATATATGACATGCCTTGCAAAACCGTGAATACGGATATCACCCTGATTATTCTTATAGACATACGCAGTCAGTTCATAAGTCGGGTGCGCACTCGCTGAAGGCAAAGTCATGTTGATAAGGAAGTCGTTGTCAGTCATACTGGGACGACCCTCAAACGTTCGGTTGAACTCATCACTCGGACAATTAATCTTAAACTCAATGGTGTTTCCCGATTCCGCCGTGATGTCGATTTTGGCATCTTCGCATATATGACAATAGGCTCCTTCCGCCAATCCGTCAAAGGCACCTGAAATGTTGGAAAACGAATACCTACCTGCGATTTCCTCATTTGTATATCCGTAATGTTTGTTCCATTCGTTTTCCTGCGACTGTTTTTCGCAAGAAACGAAAAGAAGGCCTAGCATTAGGATAACTGACAAACAATTGATACGTTTCATTTTATTTCTCATTTAACGATTAGTTTCTTGGTTTCCATTAACGTGCCATCTAAATTGACCCGAATAACTGTGTAGCAGCCCTGCGCCAAATCGGCAATTGAAATTGTTACATTGTCGGTATGAGAAAAAACAACACTTTTCATCACCCTTCCTTCCAGGTCGAAAACATGAATGGTACCATCACAAACATCATCCCAGCTCATTCGAACTTGACCTTTTGCTGGATTGGGAAACAAATTCATGTGATTCTCAGGTTTAGAATACTCTTCGGCACCCAGGGCATCCTTGTCCCATACAGCAATAGTGTATTCACCTGGCACAAAATTATCAACGATAATACGGCCCAATTTCCATGTGGAGCCAGGATGGAATTCATGGGCAATTTCGTGCCATGCCTCAGAAGCATTCTTCCGATAAAACAAAGTGACCGAATCATTGGCCGACATTATAATGTCGCCATCAGTAGAATTGCTGTAATCAAAGATGCCTTTTACTTCAGCTTCACCAAAATCAAAACGGTTGACAGTCCAAAAATGCTTGGAAGATAGCGTCAGATAAGGAATCAACGGATCATCGTAAGGGCCAACCAAGTTATTCTCTACAGCGACAAAAACCGAGTCCGTCAAGGAAGTGGCTTCAAACCTAAAGCCGTAGCAAGCCTGTTGTGAAGACGATTTCACCATGACATTCTTTTGCTGCTTGCCATCCAGCCAGTTGTTGTGGATATCATTAACCATACAGATAGGCTCAAAGTCGAGGACGACCATCGCGCTGCCATGCGGGCCATCCCAATTCACCTTTTCGGTAACACATTGGAATTCAGGGTCAATGAAAGTAAGCTCGCAAGCATTGTTTTGCCCAACATGGCTATCGCCGATGTGCTGGTAATGCAAGTCAAGCACCACCTCATACTGCCCACCAACCGGCTCAACCGATGATATTGAAGCATACAAGTTGGGCATACCACTCGAATAGACGTAAGTGTCGAAGAAACCATGCATGTCAATACCTGAATATTGCGTCAACGCTTCACAAAGCTGTTCGGAAGTAGCCGTCTGATAGGCATATTGCTGGAAGTAGGCTCGCATGGCAGAAAGGAAGTTCTCGCGTCCCATATAATTCATCATCGTACTGACAATGACAGCGCCACGATTGTAGACGGCATCGCTGTCGTAAGTCATGTCCAATGGCATGTTATTGAGCGGCATCCAATGGTTTGGACTGTTACACCAATTGGTAGCACTAGACACCATGTTGGCCATGGTATTCCTATAATCAGTTTCACCATAAATGCCTTGGCGATAGAAAGCACCCCAAAACTGAGCGAAGCCCTCATTGAGCCACATGTCGCCTGCTTCGGCGCAAGTCACCAAGTTGCCCGACCACATGTGCGACAGCTCATGGGCGAGATATTCCTCATTATTGGTATTACCGCTGATGACGCTTGTAGCCAAGGCGATATTATCGGTATGCTCCATGCAGCCCTTGCCAGTACTGACATAGCCAATGCGGTTGAAAGGATAAGGGCCAAGGTTCTCTTCAAAGAATGAAATAATATCCTTGATGTGAACAAAGGTTCCTGGCACATTGTTCATCAGGTTGGGTTTGACATACACTGTTATCGGGATGTAGTGCTCAACGCCATCATAGCCGTCTTCCCAAACCTCGAAATTGCCCACGGCAAATGAAATGTGGTAGGTGGCTATCTCCTGTGGCGTAATCCAATGCCAAGTGGAGGTGCCATTGCCGTTATCGACCGCAGCCACCAACTCGCCACCACAGACGGCAATCTTGTCGTTGGTGGTGGTGACAAACACATTGTATGTAGCCTTATCGGTGAAGTTGTCGACACAAGGGAACCAAGTCTTACCCAGGTTATGCGGCTGGCTGTCGAAGCCTACGCCAAGGTTGTAGACATAGTCTGAGCCCCACCATTCCACACCGCCCCAGGTCTCGCTAAAGGTGTTGCCGCCATAGACAATATCCAAAACGGACGTGGTACCAGCTGCCATTGGCGAAGCCAAATTAATGATGAGCAAGTCGCCTTCTTGTGTGAAATTGGCGACCACAATATTAGAAGCCGTCACCGAGGTGACCTCCAAGGTTTTAAGCTCCAAAACGATTTGCTGCACATTAGCCGTTGCCGTGAAGTCGACAAAGGTCTCACCTTGAAGGGTTCGATTGGCAAAGTTCAGCTCATTGATGTGAATCCCGTAGTGTGTCACGTCAATGTTTTCGCCAGAAGTTTGCGCTTTAAGCACAAAGGGAAGCAGAATGCCCAGAATGAGGAATATTTTTTTCATTGCGCTAGATTTTGGTAGAGACGCATTGAATGCGTCTCCGAAAAGGATTCATTGTTTTCATAAGACGCATGCAAAGCGTCTCTATGGCCTGTGTAAATCGGTTCGGTCTGTATCACATTGCTTTCATGCAGTGCGCGGTCGAGAATACGGATCTCGAACTTCACTGTATCTTCAGGTGAGAAAGGATTTTGAACCATAAGAGTATAGTCTATCGTTCCGCTGATGGCCTTAGGCTCTTCAGAGTCGCGAACGCGTTTGAAACGCGTGTTGAAGCTCAACGTGTCGTAACTCTGCGTCTGCACATTCCAGTTCAACAAAGGCGTCTTTACAAACTCACCGTTAACGCATTTCAAGTAGTCAACTAGCATGTTATAATAATGTGCATCGTTGAAGCCAAAAGGCGAAAGGGTGTCGGCATCATCAAGGCCCAAGTCACCATCGCCATCAGTAAAAGATATCGAGATGATGCCCTTGCCACTGAAAGTGCTGTCAGAATTCATCAAATAAGTGAAGCCTTCGTAGGCAATCTTCGGCTCAATGGGGTATTCCACAGGCTTTTGGCAGGCACATACTGCCATGGCCAAAAGAAACAGTCCTATGAGATTTCGTTTTTTCATTGTATCTAATTGAGGCGGTAAAAATACGAATTTTTGATGAAATCAGCACAACAATTATTGAATTGGATTATCTTTGATTTTCAGATATTTAAAAGAGAATCCACGAAAAATATCGTGGAAAAGTGTGGAAAAGTGTTGACATATTCACATTTTTTGTATCTTTGCAGCGTGATTTGGCACGAAATATGCCATCACTAAAACGAGCAGAATTATTATTTGATGCCTAATTTATATATCATATCAGGATGTAACGGAGCTGGAAAGACCACAGCCTCCTTGACTGTTTTGCCTGAGACGCTACAGTGCAAGGAGTTCGTCAACTGCGACGAAATCGCTAAAGGTCTGTCGCCGCTCAACCCCGACGGTGCCAAGGTCGCCGCAGGTCGCCTGATGTTGACATGCATCAAAAAACACATCGCTGACAAAGTTGATTTTGCCATCGAAACCACCTTGGCTGCCAAATCCTATCACTCCCTTATCCTTAAGGCACGCGAACAGGGCTACAAAGCCAGCCTCGTCTATTTTTGGCTGCAAAGTCCCGAATTGGCCATCAAACGCGTGGCGGAACGAGTGAAGCATGGCGGTCATCATGTGGACGACAGTATCATCCGCAGGCGTTACAAGGCGGGCATCAAGAACCTTTTCAACCTCTACTGCCCCGTCGTTGACTACTTCTTGTTCATCGACAACAGTATCATGCCTTCCGAAATCATTGCCGAAGGAAACATCAAATCCATCAAGTTTTACAACGAAGAAAAATTTAAAAAGATCAGACAATATGACAACAGTAACAGTGAATGCCAAGAAGAATGAAGTTTCGTCCTTCACCAAGAAATTGATGAGCGGCCTCGACCTCTCCATGCAACGCTTGCTCACCATGCGCTGCCGCCACAATGGCACCTTCTGCTTTTGCGATGCCGATGGCAACATCTACACCGTGAAGGCCAAGGAAGTCAGAGCCATGATGGAACAGGAATAAATTCCGACTGACACATAAAAAAAACACGCTTTGCAGTGATGCTGCGAAGCGTGGTTTTTTCGTATCTTCAACTCACTTCCCAAATCCACCCAAAGCGGTGTAAAGGTTGATGAGGGCCTGCACCAGCTCATAGCGGTTTTCCACTTGTGCG
>Ga0310694_10001464_pt1 | contig 26663 bp, 23 predicted proteins | sample 174DNAGHGhighgp2_FD_203884 | JGI IMG/M metagenome (GOLD analysis project Ga0310694, IMG submission 203884) | Sheep rumen microbial communities from Palmerston North, Manawatu-Wanganui, New Zealand - 1742 DNA GHGhigh gp2 (v2) (version 2) | ecosystem: Host-associated > Mammals > Digestive system...
ATTGGCTGACGATGAGCGAACCGCATTGGGCTAAATTAAAATATGATGCCGTAGATTTTCAAAGTTTGTGCTACTATGCCGCACCAAAGCAAAAAGTGCGTCCGCAAAGCCTTAAAGAGGTTGATGAAAAATTGCTCGAAACCTATAATAAACTCGGAATTCCGCTTAAAGAGCAGGAAGCACTGGCCGGAGTTGTGGCTGTGGATGCGGTGTTTGACAGCGTTTCGGTAGCAACCACTTATCGTGCTAAATTGGCGGAGCAAGGTATCATTTTCTGTTCGATTTCCGAAGCTGTGCAAAATCATCCGGATTTGGTGCAAAAATATTTGGGTTCGGTTGTGCCGTACACCGACAATTTCTATGCCTGCCTCAATTCCGCGGTGTTTACCGACGGCTCGTTTGTATATATTCCCAAGGGCGTAAAAGCACCGATGGAACTTTCCACTTATTTTCGCATTAACGCACAGAACACCGGACAATTCGAGCGCACGCTGATTGTGGCGGAAGATGACAGCTATGTTTCTTATTTGGAGGGTTGCACCGCGCCGCAACGCGATGAAAATCAGCTCCATGCGGCGATTGTGGAGATTGTGGTAATGAACAATGCCGAAGTAAAATACTCCACCGTGCAAAACTGGTATCCGGGGGATAAGGACGGTAAAGGCGGGGTTTATAACTTTGTAACCAAGCGGGCGGCTTGTCGCGGTGTTAATTCCAAAATTTCGTGGACACAGGTGGAGACAGGCTCGGCAGTAACATGGAAATATCCGTCATGCATTTTACAGGGAGACAATTCGGTCGGCGAATTTTATTCGGTGGCTATTACCAATAATCGGCAACAGGCAGACACCGGAACAAAAATGATTCATTTGGGAAAGAATACCCGTTCCAAAATCATTTCCAAAGGCATTTCTGCCGGATTTTCCAATCAAACTTACCGCGGGTTGGTGGATATTGCCGCCGGTGCCAAAAATGCCCGCAATTACTCACAATGTGACAGTTTACTCATCGGCTCTACTTGCGGTTCGCATACCGTACCGTATATCCGCAACCGCAATAAATCCGCGGTTTTGGAACACGAAGCGACCACCTCCAAAATCAGCGCGGAACAACTGTTTTATTGCCAACAGCGCGGTATAAAAGAAGAAGAAGCCGTCGGACTTATCGTTAACGGATTTTGTAAAGAAGTTATGCAAAAACTGCCGATGGAATTTGCCATTGAGGCCGGAAAACTTATTAATATCAGTTTGGAAGGGAGTGTCGGATAATGACGGAAATCAATGAAGAAGAATTATATAAGCGTGCCTTGCGGGTGTGGGGAAAAGAACCGCAAATGCTGCAGGTTATTGAAGAAATGAGCGAACTGATTAAAGAAATTTTGAAAAATGTCAACCGCAAAAAAGATAATGTCGATGAGATTATTGAAGAAGCCGCCGATGTGGAAATTATGCTCGGTCAGCTGAAATGCTGCTATGGAATTACCGATAAAATTCGCGCCTATAAGGCCGAAAAGTTGAAAGTTATCGAAAAGCGGCTCGATGATTGGGAACAAAAGGAAAAAGAAAATGACGCCAAAACTGCTTGAAATAAAAGATTTATCCGCAGGAATCACCGAAAGCGGCAAGGAAATCATCAAACATTTGAATTTGACGATTAATGCCGGCGAAACTCATGCAATTATGGGACCGAACGGTGCCGGAAAATCTACTCTTTCGTATGTTTTGACCGGCAAGCCGGATTATACCGTTACCGGCGGCAGTATGCATTTTTGCGGGCATGATTTAACCGCACTTAAACCGGAAGAGCGCGCCGCACTCGGAATTTTTTTGAGTATGCAGTCGCCGATAGAAATTCCGGGAGTGACCACACAGGTTTTTTTGAAACACGCCGTCAATGCCGTGCGTAAATACAATAACTTACCGGAGTTGGATGCTGCCGAATTTTTAAGGTTGCTCCGCTCCAAAGCAAAAGAGTTTGAGGTCAGCGCCGATATGCTTAAGCGCGAAATCAATGTCGGCTTTTCCGGCGGTGAAAAAAAGCGGTTGGAAATTCTGCAACTCAGCCTGTTGCAACCGAAATTGGCTATTTTGGATGAGGCAGATTCGGGGTTGGATATTGATGCGCTTAAAATCGTGGCAAACGGTGTAAATCAATGGCATACCGCAGATAATGCCCTTTTGATTATCACACACCGTCTGGATTTACTCAAACAGATTAAGCCGGATTTTGTGCATATTTATGCGGACGGACACATTATTAAGACCGGCGATATGACGTTGGCGGAAGAGTTGGAAATAAGCGGTTATAAAAACTATCTGGAAGCGTCAATATGAGTTTGCTAAAACAAAATACAGCGTTGTTCGGCGAGAATATTCCGTGGCTCGAAGGCTTGCGCGAAAAAGCACGCACCGTATTCGCGCGAATCGGATTACCCACCGCCAAAACCGAAGCGTGGAAATATTCTTATTTTAAGGAAGATGCCCTCAATAAGCCGCAAATTGACGATACCCCTCATCAATGCGACGGCCATTGTCACGATGAAAGCAATCTGCCGTTTGCGACGGTTGAGATAAAATATTGCAACGGCAAACTGACGCATATTGCGCATGATTTACCGCGCGGTGTAATTATTCGCCCGTTGTATGAGGCAATAGAAGACGGCGAAATAAAACCGTATCTCAATAAATCTTTTGCTATGGAAGAATTCCCGTTTGCCGCCATCAATACGGCGTTTCTGGATGAAGGTCTGTTTATTGTTATTACTGCTGACACGGTTCTTAATATGCCGATTTATTTGCATTATCATCAGCACGCCGGCATGAACCGCCTGAGCAACATCCGCAACATCGTTGTAGTCGAGAAAGGGGCCAAAGCCACGTTGATTGAGCATTTTGACGGGGAATCCGTCGCACAATATTTTGATAATGTCGTTAATGAAATTTATGTGGGTACCGGCGCAATTTTACAACATTATAAGCGGCAAAACGAAGCACGGAAGGCTCATCATGTGGCTCTGAACAGTGTTCAAATCAAAGCAGACGGGCAATATAGTGCTTTTATTGTTCACGGTGAATGTGCGTTGGCGCGTACCGAAAGTTATATACGCCTAACGCAAGAAAATGCCTCTGCCGAGGTTAACGGAGTTTATCGTTTAGCGCAAAACGGCGTCAGCGATATTACCACGAATATTCGTCATTTGGCACCGCACACGAACTCCGACCAGTTGGTAAAAGGTGTGCTTGACGGTAAAGCCAAAGGAGTTTTTCAAGGGCAGATTCATATTGCGCCCGACGCTCAGCAAACAACAGGTTACCAGCTCCACCGCGCTCTGATATTAAGTGATGAGGCGGAGGTTGATTGCAAGCCGGAATTGGAGATTTTTGCCGATGACGTAAAGTGCTCGCACGGTGCCGCCAGCGGAGATTTGGATGCGGAGCAACTGTTTTATATGCAAGCGCGCGGCATTCCGCTTGAGAAAGCGCGCCAAATTCTGATAGAAGCCTATTTAAATGAAGTGTTTGAAAAAGCGAAAGATTCCGCCGTTGCCGAGTGGATGAAAGATTCTTATTTATAATCTTGAGTTATTGTCGACCGCCGGATTTATAATCATTAACCACTTCGGCAATCAATTTTTTGCCGTTGTCACAGAGATTTTTATACACTAATGAAAGCTTGGCATTAAAATTCCGACGTTCTTGCGAATCCATATTCGCGTCACGCACCTTTATCAGTTCCTCAAGCGGCGGTAACGGAGTAAACTTATCCTTGTTATCAAGAGCGTTTTTTACGCCGTTTATCATCAGATTACGGCTGAAAAACATCATACACTTGCCGTCTTGCGTCTGGTTGGGGTTGCCATACGTTATATCGCCGTGTTCATCCGGATTGGTCATAAACGGTCCGTCATCATCATTCATCCACGGGTGTTTTTGCTTGATTACGAATAAGCGCTTTTTTTCCAGATAAGAAGGCTTTATTTCCAAATAGCGATTCTGTACAGCTCTTTCGGTGTCGCCGTTCTGGTCTGCGGCAAAACGAATCCTTTCTTCGCGTTTGCGTTTACGGATATATTCCGGTAATATTCCCCAACCGGTTTCGCCCTGCCCGTCGTATGCCGAACGGAACGAATAAAATGCCGATTGCTGTACTCCGAGCGGAACGGACGGTGCGTGTGCCACCACCAGCATTTGCGACAATATGTTTTTTCTCTCCGGCAAAGAATATCCCAATTTTTCGAGCTGATTGCGCATTCTTTTTTCCAGTTCATAAGCAACATAGCCGCCGTGACAATGAGTTACGAACGTGATTTTGCGAATATTGCGGGATATTTCTTCTGCCGTAAAACGGCGTCCTTTTTGTGCGGGAACAATCCGCGGCTCCATAATATTTTTATAGAGTTTTTCCAAATATGCCTCATCAACATTTTCATCGACGGCATCTTCTTTTATTTGCTGCTGTTTCCGCTCCGATAAAAGCGCGGCGGCGCGATGTTTGAGAAATTGCATTTTGCGGGCAAAACTCGGATTTTTTCCTTCAAAATCATAAGTTACTCCATAAACCGGAATATCGGTTTGTAAGGCGGTTTTGATGTCATTTTGCGCCACTTTTGTATAGCCGTTGGCTTTGCGATCATCGGTTGCGCCGTCGCCGCCCAGATACACAACGCACACCTCATCTGCCGGAATAGAATCCACCTTTTTCCAACCGTGCGGATATTCGTCCGATTTCGGACATCTTAAACCGATTTGCGCATTTGTCATTTATTTACCTCTGCGCATATTGTATTATAAATTGTGCTGATTGTAAATATTTAATTGGCGTAAATATAGGTTCTGACGCCCCAAACCACCACGGCAGCCAACAAACCGGCACAGACGTCATCCATCATTACCCCGACGGCGTTTTTCATTTTGGAATCGAACCATTTAACCGGTCCCATTTTCTTAATGTCAAAAAAGCGAAAAGCCGCCAATCCGACGAGATACAACCACCAATCTGCCGTACTACCGCGCAGAGCGTCGGCCACAAACAAAAAGGCCAGCAGTTGTCCGACAACTTCATCAATCACTACCTTCCCCGGATCTTTTTCTTCCTGATTGCGAATCAGTACGTCGGTGGCATAAATACCGATAACCGCCAGCGGTATTGCCGCAACGATAATTCCGAGCGTACCAAAGAGATAACATAGCAAAAAAGCCAACGGCAGAGTGCCGATTGAACCGACAGTTCCCGGAGCTTTCGGCGACAATCCCAATCCGCAGTAAGTGGCAATAATCAATGCAATTTTTTCTGACATTTTTCAATCCTTTCAATATGAAATATTTATAACCAAGGTTGTATTTGCGCGCAACGATATTATATTTTTTTACACAAAGTTAAGCTTTGCATATTATGTTTGCAACATAACCAATTTTTAAGGAGAAAAGAAAATGGCTTTAAAACGAATTGCATTATTTTTGGCACTGCTCGGCGGTATTAACTGGGGTTTGGTCGGTGCCTTCAAATTTGATTTGGTAACGTTTGCTTTCGGATTTGTGCCGATGTTGGTGCCGATTGTGCAAATCATCATCGGTATAGCGGCTTGCTACGCCTTGTTCGCATACATGATTAAATAGGCAATATTTATGATTTTGGCGCCGCGGATAATTTTTCTGCGGCGTCTTTATTTTGCATACGTTCCAAGGCGCGAAACAATGCCGGCCGCATAAATTTACCGCGCCAAATTCCGCGTTTATGTTCTTTTGCGTTCTGCTCGTCGGCAACGTATTTATCACTACGATAAGTTACGGCATATCCGGTAAAAACCATCGTTTTGTTCAGCGAAACGTCGTCGGCAAAACATTCGCAGACTTCGCGGTCGTATTTATCCTTACTTTCCGCACAATCACACCGCACTTCGGCACCTTTCAGCAGATTTTCAAGATAATGCAAAGCATCAACCCCGCACGGATATTCCCGATTATCGGCATCATAACAAACCTGTACAAACTCCGGTGCGTCTATCCCGTCCAATCTGATACGCCTTGTGCCAAACTCCAGCGAATCGCCGTCAACGGCCGTGTACGCCGCCGGTGCGGCAACAACATCGGTCGCCGCAAATAAAAACCCCATTAAAATACAAATTATCATTGTCATATTTTTCATGCTCTTCATATTAACGCATAATTTTTTTTGTTCAATCATAATTTTATTTACTTTTCGTTCATATTATCCTGTTATTGTAGCCTAAAGAACTATAAGCTTATTTTGATAAAGGTATCGCGATGTTAAAACAAATAGGATTCCTCTCAATATTCGGTCTGTTCGCGTTTGGCGCACGGGCAGTTTCGGCGCAGACTTATGTTGACCCGATGATGGGGGCACAATATGCACAACCGCAACCGTATGCACAACCGGCGCAACAAAAGCAACCGCAGGTAAAAATGCCGTCATCTATCATTGTTTGTCGTTCCAAACAGTGCGCTCCGGCCAAGTTGTCTCAATCAAAAGAATATATATTCAACACCCTTTTGCATATGTTCGACAGCAATGCCAGACAAAAAGCTCTGGCTTGTGAGGGAAATTCACAAACCCATGCCTGCACCGAAGAATATGTTTCCGTACCGATTACGGTGGGAGTAACACCGGCATATATGTATATTGATGCCGTGAAAATCACCGATGTTTCAATAAATCCGCAAAATACTATGGCGCTGAATTTGGTTTTGAACTGGAATGTTACTTATAACGGTCAAACTCCGACTTGCCGTCCGAGCAAAACTCTGCTCCACGTTAAAAACGTAAACAACGTTTTATTGCAGGACAACGGCTATACCTGTCGGATGACCACCATCGGCACCACCACGATTCAAACCGTGTTTGCCGTTGACTATATTGATATGGATTACGGCTATATCGGCGGATTTTATTCCATCGGTTTATCCGGTCCGGCCTTCGGTGGCGGTAACGGCTATATGATGTTGCGTTTACCGAACGATGTAACCATTGAGGCTAAAGACTTTCCGGTAGCGACTCCGGCCGAAGACAATAATCCGTTTGCTCCGCAGGCGGTTGCTCCGGCACCGGCAATAAGCATGCCGCAATTAACCGCTCCGTCATCACAACCGGCGGCACCTGCTCCGCAACCGGCGGCTATGGGACAATATATATATAATGCCTACACCGGTCAGTTTATTCCGTTGCCGACAGCACCTTATGCTGCTCCGATGGCAGCACCGACAGCCGCTCCGGCAGTGCAACCTGTTACGACTCCGATAATCGACCCGAACCACGTTCCGGCGCCGAATGTTAAGTCGATAATAAAATATAATCATCCGGCCAAACAATATGATGAGGCGCAGGAATTGGCGCGAATCCGTGCGGAAAAAGATGCTAAAGTTAAAGAGCATATGCGCCATGAGCTGGAAAGAAAAAAGAAAATGGAACAAGAAGCGATTGATTTCGGCGGTGCCAAAGTGTTCCCTCTGCCGGCGGGCAAAAAAGTTGACAAAACAACTCCGACCGACCCGAACAGCCTGAGTGATTATGCACCGACGGAAAGTCGTCGTTTTGAATAGATTTGGCAGAAATTAAGCCCTAAAAACGTCTAATTTGATTTAGACGTTTTTTTGTATAATTTTTTGCTTGCAAATTAGTAAAAGTTATGTTAACATCAACTTTGCAAAATTACCTATTAAGATATTATTTAGAGAAGAAGTGCTTATTTTACTTCTTTTCGCAGGTGATTTTATGTTCGTTTTTTTCCTAAAACAACTTCGGTTGTTTTACGGCTCTAGATATTAGCAAACAAAAAAAATCATACATCAAAAAAAAATCAAGTTATGGAAAGGAAAATGTTTTTCTGGATGGTGGCAATGTTCGCCGCTGTCATGTGTTTAACGGCTTGTGGAGATCTGACTTCTGATCTCTCCACCAAGCAAGAGGACGAACCGGTAACACCGGTCGTTAAAGGCGTGACAATGGAGGTGGCCTTGGACCATGCCATTGATACAGCGCGCCGCGTCCGTGTTAGTGATGACATGACGTCGTCGCTGATACTGTGGCGGACCGAGGACGGTCACAAGACCGAGAAGCTCTTTGACAACAAGGAATATCCCAAGATGGAGGCCTACAGCCATCTGGCACGTGAGGACTACAACATCACTAGGGCTCAGTTGGATATCCGCCCCTCGTCCGAGAATATTTCTCGCGACGAGAGCAAGGACAACGAGGGTAACAAACTGGAGTTGGACACCGTCTGGCACTACTATCCGGACATGCAGATTGCAAGTTATCCGGTAAAGATTACCAGCAAGACCGTTGAGTATGACAATGTAGTGTACTATTACCCGTCGGTAACACTAGAAAGGGCTGAGTTTGTTTGGCTGAAGAACAAGGAGATTAACTCTAAGGCACGCACCCGTGCGTCTTATGTTGCAGGTGTTTATAACACCGAATACAAGATTAATCTCTATCTTCGCGAAACCAAAGTGAACGATCCCAAAACCTTCGTGTTGCCGTTGTATGCGAACACTACGAGAAGCGTACTTGACGAAGATGCCATTGAGAAAGTGGTGGCCGAGAACAAGACCCGCGAGCTGCTCGACAGCTTAAGGGAGAGATGTTCCTTCGAAAAGGTAACTACCTGGAAATCGGGCGAGACAACGCGTGAGAAGATTGAGATTATCCTTCAGCATAAGGTGGACAAGATTGCCCCTTATAAGAAGGATGTAAAGAACTTCAACTATCAGTTGGCGCTGGTAAACGGCATCAAGCCGGGAAGTGAGGCTCAGAACCGTACGGAAGGTAACTGGACTGTTTGGAGAAAGACCGACAGCTATTCAGCTGACCACTCCAACGGTGTGACTGCCGACAAGATTACCACCGACTATTCTCTTATGCACGAGCGTGCAACCTATAAAGATGATCATCTTGAGGTTGAGTTCGGTTATGAGGACTATCGTGTTGATGAGCTTGCCGACAACGTTACCCCGATGACTTCGGACCGTCAGGGCTATACCGAGGCTTTGTTTGATAACCGAATCAATACAACCTATATTGCCTATAAGCAGCAGGTTAACGAGCAGGTTTATCTCTACAAAGCCGACAAAAAAGCTGACGACTACAAGTTCGAGAATCCGAAGGTGACAGTCTACAACGACTCCGTGACCGCTGATATTGATTTCATCATTATCTTCGATGACGGCACTAAGGATAAGATTCACGACCACATCAATGCTCCTCGTTCTCTGAGGTGCCTGACCGACTGGACTTCTAACCAGAAGATGGCATCACAGATTACCAGCGACGATGTCAGAGTGAACTTAATCTCGGGCGACGAAGTGAAGAACGGTTACTGGAAGTACAACAAGCAGGTACGCAAGCTTGCGTCCGACGCTACGTTGTACGACGGCTCGGTTATGCCAAACGAGTGGGAAGCTGTTGTACCAAACGGATTTGTTTATACCCGCGAGGGCAAGACTTATACGTTTGACAACATCGCCTTCAACGTTAAGCAGATGGGCGGTTCGCTCAAAGCTGACGGTGAAAAGGACGGTTTCTCTTTGCACAAGTACAGCGATGATATCGACGTGATTTACGGTAACAATACTCAGCGTTCTGTTGCTCCCGGATTAGTAAGAATCAGCAATAATACTGTTGAAGGTTACGAAATCCGAAACAAGCAGATGAGTATTACTCCGGACAAGGTCGTGGTTTCTCTCGACTTTATCACGAAGTTCATCAACGGTACGGAAAGCAAGGATCCTGTCCGCAAGGAGTTCCCACGCAGTCTTGTTGTGACAACAAACTGGACGGCCAACGAGAACAATGCTACCGAGAGCACCGATGTTCCTACCTTTACGGTGGCTTCTACCATCAACAAGGAAGACGGTGAATGGAAGTGGAAGGAGGAAACACGCAATATCACAGCCAAGGTTACGCTGAACGCAAGTCAGCAGAGCAACGGTTGGACCAGCGTGGACCCGAATAACATTGTCTTCACTCGCCAAGGTATCAGCGCCGATTTCGGTACGCTCAGCTTCACGACCAACAAGGTGTCAAGCGCCGCTACTCTGAAGGAAAACAACGCACAGACGGAAACCTACGACTACGCCAATATCATCAGCGTACGTCTGGGCAACTCGACGGCAAGTGACCTCCAGAACAGCACAGCTCCGGGTAAGATTATCGTTCGGAAAGAAAAGACCGTAACCGGTCATGAGTTCCGCGATCCATCACTCACCGTTGAAAATGACTATGTACTCGCCAAGATTACTTATGTCACCAAGTTCAGCGATGGTACAGAGGAGAAGGAAACTTCAAATCTGCGTGTGAATCGTGTGCTCACTCCGTACACTTCTTGGACTTCAAGTGAGACTAATGCCAACGAATCTACGGGTTCGGCCAGCGTGAAACTCACCAACACCGAGAACAAGACGGACGGTTATTGGAGCTTTACTGCGGAAACACGCGACATCCAGACCAAGGCTAAGTTAGCCGGCAGCGAGCAGACCAACGGTTGGACCTCAGTTGATCCCAACTCATTTGTATACACCCGCGATGGTGAGCAGTACAAGTTTGAGAAAATCAGCTTCAATGCCTCTGAGGCAGGTCATTCCGTTAACCTCTCAAGCGAAACGGCAACGGTTGCAACCTATGCTTACAGCGATAAAATCAATGTAGCATTCGGCAGCAACACCAAGTCGTCATCGGCACCGGGTACCATCACAGTCAAGAAGGAAGTTACCGTAACGGACTATGAGATTACCGACCCGAAGATTACCGTTAATCAGAATGATGTGACTACGTCTCTGACATGGGTTACCAAGTATTCTGACGGAACCAAGAAGACTGAAGCAGTGAGCAAGTCGTTCCCGCGCAGCTTCAAGGTTTTGAGTAACTGGTCATCTAAGGAGAAGGACAATTCTCAGTCTACCGGCTCTGCCAATGTGAACCTCACAAGTTCCAATGCTAAAACCGAAGGCAACTGGAGTTATACTAACGAAACTCGTAGTATTACTACAACAGCTCGCCTGAATGCTTCAAGCAAAGAGAACAAGTGGGAATCCGTTGACCCGAACAAGATTGTGTACACCCGTGAGGGCAAGACACATGACTTCGGAACGATTAACTTCAGCGCCACCGAGACAGGTGCCAACGTGCAGCAGAAGAGTTCTACAAGCACCGAGACCGTTTACAGCTATACCGATAATATTTCGGTTACCTACGGTTCGAACAGCTTCAACTCGTCAGCTCCCGGTACCATCACGGTAGAGAAAGAGGTAACGATTACCGACTATGCGATTGAGAATCCGCAGATTACCGTTAATCGGGATAATGTGACCACGTCTCTGACATGGGTTACTTATTATTCTGACGGAACCAAGAAGACTGAGGCAGTGAACAAGTCGTTCCCGCGCAGCTTTAAGGTTTTGAGTAACTGGTCTTCTCGTGAGGATGACAATTCGCAGTCGACAAGTTCGGCCAGCGTTAATCTCACCGATTCCGAAAGCAGAACAGACAGCTACTGGAGCTATGTCAAGGAAACCCGCGACATTACTACCACCGCTCGTCTGAAGGGCTCGAGCCAGGAGAACAGATGGCAGTCGGTTGACCCGAACAAGATTGTGTACAGCCGTGAAGGTAAGACACATGACTTCGGAACGCTGAACTTCAACGCCACCGAGACCGGTGCCAACGTTAAGAAGTCAAGCTCGACCGATACCGAAACTGTCTATGGTTATACCGATAATATTTCTATTTCCTACGGTTCCGATAACTTCAATTCAACTGCTCCAGGTAAGATTACCGTAGCAACTCCTTGGAACCCTGACATCAACGTGAAGTTCACCGATGCCAAGGTAACAGCCACCATGGATGAGAATCATAAGACATGGATGTATGCAGTAAGTGTACATTGTACCGACGGTACTTTCCCCATTCTGATTCGTCAGAATGCAAGTGCCCCCGATGTAATTAACATGAACTACAAGACCTCGTCTACAAATTCTAATCTGAACGGTGCTTACTACATCAACGGTACTTGGCATAACGCCGTTGCCAGCGATGAGTCAAAGCACATGGCTTGGAGAGATGCATATGGCGAGACCATGGGTATTCTTATCTATTCCACCGCTACCATGTGGGGATGGGATGACGGTCACACGTCCGGCGGACATCCGACCGTATTCACCGAAAAGATATCGGTAGAGTTGAATAGCGATAAGAGTGTGTTGACAATCTACCGCGACGGTAGAAAGTTGGCTAGCTATAAGGGCCAGAAGTAATATCACCTACTATAAAAAAACAGCGTCTTCTTGATTGAAGGCGCTGTTTTTTCGTTTTTAAACTTGCAAATTCCTCCGTATTTTTATATACTTCTGATATAAATACTAATAATTAATATATTATGGAAAAATTTGAAATTTTGCTGATTGTCGCAATAGTCGAAGTCGGCAACCTCAGAGATTTTGATTTGGAAGAACTTTCCGAATTGTGGGCTGCGCTGACGGTTTGTATGGATGACGAGTATTTTTTTGCCACTTTTGATGAAAATCAACAACTGGCAATAAAAAAGGCTCTGAAAGACATTGAAGACGAACTCAAGCACCGTGGCAGCAAACCGCTGAACTTCTTCAAAATGATGCAGGAAAATCCGGCGCAAGTCGAGTTTTACTTAAAGCAATTTGACTTGGCAAAGTTGATGGACTTGGTAAACGATTTGCAAGAGTTTGCAAAATCGCAAATTGTGGCCGATTTTTTGAAGCTCGTCAACAAACAAATTTATCAACGGATTCCGGTAGCATAATAAAAAAGAGGGAACATTGAATTGTTCCTTCTTTTTTTAATCTGAAATTAACTCGTGTCATATATCATTTTTCGTAATTGACGATTTATTTTATTTTTGTTATGCTGTTGCAAAAATTAACTTTGGGAGAACTATAATGAATACAAACGAATCCGGTCGTTCAATGATTGAAATGCTTGGTGTATTGGCCATTATCGGTGTTCTTTCCGTCGGCGGTATTGCCGGTTATTCCAAGGCTATGAGCGTGTTTAAGGTTAACAAAACCGTAGACCAGCTGATGCAGATTGCAGCCAGCACACGTTCGCTGTTTGCCGGACACAAGGTATACACCTCTTTAACCAAAAATAATAAACCGAATATGGCGCTGATTAAAAAAGCTCATTTGGTGCCTGACGATATGATTGACGGAGATACTGTCGTAAATACTTACGGCGGTATAGTGTTGCTCAACGTTGCCGACAAAGGAAATCGCAAGGATAAGGCCTTTTCCGTTTCTTTTGCCATGATACCGCAATCATCCTGCATTGAATTGGTAACCAAAGAATGGGGACAAGGCAAAACCTCGGGTTTGTATTCCATCAGCATTAACGGCACAACAGTTCATCAGGCCGATGCCAATGATGATAAAAAGGATCCGGTAGGCGTTGCCAAGGCAACAAATAATTGCACAAGTGCCACAAATAATACGATTGTATGGACGTTCTATTAATTATATTTTGTTTTATGCAAAAACGCCGCCTCATTTTGAAGCGGCGCTTTTTATTTGATTTTGTTTGAATTATTTATTTTTCAAAATCGACTTACCGGCATAAACAGCCATATCGCCGAGTTCTTCTTCAATACGAATCAGCTGATTGTATTTTGCCATACGGTCGGTACGAGACATAGAACCGGTTTTGATTTGGCCGCAGTTGGTAGCAACCGCAATATCGGCAATGGTCGTATCTTCGGTTTCACCGGAGCGGTGTGACAAAACAGCCGTATAGCCGTGGCGTTGAGCCATATCAACCGCCTTCATGGTTTCGGTCAAAGTACCGATTTGGTTAACTTTAATCAGAATCGAGTTGGCAATACCTTTGTCAAAGCCCATTTGCAAACGAGCCGGATTGGTAACAAACAAGTCATCGCCGACGAGTTGAATTTTGCTGCCCAGAGCATCGGTCAACAATTTCCAGCCTTCAAAGTCATCTTCAGCCATACCGTCTTCAATGGAAAAAATCGGGAACTTATCGCACAAACCTTTGTAATATTCCACCATTTGCGCATTGGTATAAGACTTGCCCTCGCCTTCCATTTCATATTTGCCGTTCTTGTAGAATTCGGAAGAAGCGGCATCGAGAGCCAAAACAACGTCTTCACCCGGTTTATATCCGGCATCTTTAATGGCATTGACAATGAAAGTCAGAGCTTCATCAGCCGATTGCAAATTCGGAGCGAAACCGCCTTCATCACCAACGTTGGTGTTTTGACCGGCAGCTTTAAGGTTCTTCTTTAAGGCTTGGAAGATTTCGGCACCCATACGAATGGCTTCGCGAATCGAGGTTGCCGACACCGGCATAATCATAAATTCTTGAATATCAATCGGATTATCGGCATGTTTACCTCCGTTCAAAATATTCATCATCGGAACCGGCAAAGTGCGAGCCATAGTACCGCCTAAATAGCGATAAAGCGGTAAACCTGCTTCTTCTGCCTGAGCCTTGGCAACAGCCAAAGAAACGGAAAGAATCGCATTGGCACCGAGCTTACCTTTGTTTTCGGTACCGTCAAGTTCAATCATTTTGGTATCAATATCAATTTGATCTTCGGCTTCATAGCCCACCAAAGCATCAAAAATTTCTTCATTTACGTTTTCAACTGCTTTCAAAACGCCTTTACCGCCGAAACGGGCTTTATCGCCGTCACGCAGTTCAACTGCCTCGTGTACACCGGTGGAAGCACCGCTCGGAACGGCTGCTCTGCCGAAAGCACCGGATTGTAAAACAACTTCGGCTTCAACTGTCGGCGTGCCGCGCGAATCTAAAATTTCTCTTGCATGAATATCAACAATAGCACTCATTTTTTTCTCCTGTTTTATATATTAAGTGTTGGCTATAACTTAATTAATTTTTAATGATTGTCAAGCTAAATCGCGGTGTTTCGCCACATTGTTTTTTGCATAAAAAAAACGCCCTGTTCGCTTGGGACAAGGCGCTTGACAATAAGTCACGAATTTCTAGAAACCTTCGGTATCTAAGCGTTTACGCATTTGTTTGCGTGCACGACGTACTGCCTCAGCTTTACGACGAGCTTTTTTCTCGCAATTCTTTTCATGACAACGGCGCAACTTCATTTCGCGGAAAACGCCTTCTCTTTGCATTTTCTTTTTCAAGATTTTCAAAGACTGGTTTACATCGTTGCCGATAACCGTAACCTGAACCACTTAAATCACCCCTTTCGGTTTTACAGATTGTTAAAATGTGCTTTTGTGTAGCACACGATTTTTTATTTTGCAAGCAAAAAATAACTTTTTGTTATGCAATAATGTTTGGATTGATACTGGATTCCACTTTATTTATTTTTTTAGCCAATCCGCTTTTTTGAGAACTCAAACGGCGCGCCTGAAAAAAATCGATGGTTTTCCCCTGCTTTAACAAACGAGACATATCAGTATTAACGTGGCGTTGCTCCAACTTTAATTCACAAAGCAAGAGCTGCAATTTAGCCGTTTTATCGTTCATAGTCATTGAGTTGTTAGTCCTTTCTTTTAAATAAAGTTGTCATAAACTTTACTTTTTTAGTGGAAATTTTATATCAAAGTTGTAAAGAGTATACATCATTTTTAGAGTAAATGCAACTACAAAAAAACGGAGAGAGTTGATGAAAAAAATTAAAAAAATAGGTATTTTAACCAGCGGCGGCGATTGCGCCGGCTTAAACGCCGTGATTTTTTCGGTTGTTAATGCCGCAACGCGTTTCGGATGGGAGGTGTATGGTATTCATGACGGTACCGACGGTTTAACCAACCGCCCGCTTTCTTATGAAATTTTGACCGAATCTAATTTTTCCAACTCTCCGTGGCCGCGCCTTTCCGGTTCTTATCTCGGTTCGCTCAATACCGGTGTTAAAGAAGATCCGGAAATAATCGCCAAACGTTTCGGCGAAGGAGTTAAGGAACTCGGCTTAGACGCAATTCTGGTGGTAGGCGGCGACGGCAGTATGAATATTGTCAGCAACTATTGCAAAATGGCCGGAGTTAAGATGATTGGTATTCCGAAAACAATTGACAATGATACACCGCTGACCGAATTTTCCATCGGATTTAACACGGCTTGTCAAGCTTGCACCAATGCACTCGACGATTTGTTGCTGACGGCTCGTTCGCATCATCGGGCGCTGATTTTGGAAGTTATGGGACGCGATGCCGGACATTTGGCTATTCATGCGGCAGTTGCCGGATTCGCCGACATTTGTCTGGTGCCGGAAATTCCATACACTCTGCAAGGTATTATCCATAAATTGGAAGAAATCAAGCAAAGCGGGCGTCGTCACGCCCTGATAGTGGTGTCGGAAGGTGTTAAAACCGAAAACGGCGAAGCGGTTACCGACGCGGTTAATATGGTCGGAGAAAAAATCAACGGCGGTATCGGCGAGTATTTAAGCAAGTTAATTAATGCCAATTACAAGGGTTTCCAGACTCGCGTTACCAAACTCGGGCATGTTCAACGCTCGGGTAATCCGACAATGTTTGACCGCGGTTTGGCGGTTGTTCTCGGCTCGGAGGCGGTACGTTTGCTTTCCGAAGGGCACACCGACAGAATGGTGGCTCTGGCCGGAGGCAAAGTTACATCTTTCAGTTTGGATGAGGTTGTAGCTGCCGGCACTACCGGTTTGGATGCACACAGCCCATACGTTAAGGCTGCGCATAATATCGGAATGTATATTGGTGAAGAATAATCCGATAAAATATAATGCAATAAAAAAACCGTTCTTAAATGAACGGCTTTTTTATTAGCTTTTAAGCAAAAATATTATTTATGTGATTGAATCCAATCCTGAATGGTAGATTGCGTATTTAAGCCAACCTTGACATCAACCTGTTTGCCGTCTTTGAATAAATACATGGTCGGAATACTGCGAATCCCCAACTGGCTCGCAACTTCCGGTGAATCATCAACGTTCATTTTATAAATTTTTACTTCGTTACCGATTTCATTATCTATTGCTTCCAAAATCGGTCCGAGCTGACGGCAAGGTCCGCACCATTCCGCCCAAAAATCCACCAGTACCAAACCTTTGGCGTTCAACACATTATCACCGAACTGGCTGTCTGTTAAAGGTTGCGTCATTTTTTTCTCCTCATGTTGTTAATTATGCAATACATATAGTGTACTTTTTAATCATATTAAAGATAAACAAAATAATTACAACAATTTTTTTTATGCAATCCGCATCAACCGTGTTTCGTTGGTCCATAAGATATAGGTTTCAATCGGTTTATCGGGATAAATCAATGCCACCAACTCGGCATACGTTTTGAGCTGATTAAGATATTGCGGCGGTGTTTCAGCCACACTTCGGGCGGCCGGACGATTGGTTTTGAAGTCAACAATCTTTATTTTATCCGGCAACACCACCAAGCGGTCAACCTGTGCCGAAATAATCTTGCCGCCGACCGTTCCCATAATCGGCACTTCTGCCCGCGAATACGAACCGAAAATATCGGTAAATTCCGCATTGTTTATCAGCCGCATAACCTCCGATTTTATTTGTTGACATTCCGCAACGGAAAAAGCTGTTGCATACTTTTGCAAATAAATATCAACCGCATCTTCCTGATTGCCGGAGTTACGCGGCAAAAATTGCAGCAAACGGTGAATCAGCGTGCCGCGACGATAGAATTTTTCGTTGTCGGCCAGCGGAGATGCCGAATCCGGTTCTTCATCGGTTTCTTCCTTAGACGGAGTATACGGCTTGGCCAAAGCCTTTTCCGGTTCCAAATTTGCCTCTATCCACGGCTCAAAAGCAAATTCCCCGATAGCAAGAACATCTTTTTTCTTTTGCTCTTTTGCCACAAATTCCTCGGATATTTCTTCTATTTCAACATCCTTTTTGCTGTCGTCGGTATCAAAAGCTCTGCGACATATTTCATACCACGAATCGGCATTACGTTCGCCATAAGCACCGATGTAAAGTTCATCTTCGGCGCGGGTTAAGGCTACATACAGCAAGCGATGATATTCCTGAACCGATTTGAGCGCTCTTTCTTGATTGAGCTCGCTGCAATATTTATCGTAATAACTTGCATTCAGCGGATAATAACCGAGTTTTTCGTCTTGCAAAAAGGCGTTTCCCTTAGAAACTTGCGGCATGGTTCCGGTATCCGGCAAAAACACTATCGGCGCTTGCAAACCTTTGGAATGATGCACGGTAAACAACCGTACCGCATCGGTTTCCGGGTCATCGCTTTCGCGCTTGATAACGCGGTTGCTTTGTTCAAACCACGAAATAAATCCCTGCAAACTCGGAATCTGATGTTGTTCATAATCCAACGCCAAATTCAAAAATTCATCCAAGGCATCTTCAACTTCTTGCCCCATACGCGAAACAAATTTGCGGCGACCGCCCATTGTTGAAAGCACAAAATTGAACAGTTCAAACGGACGTACATAATCCAAATTGTTCAGCAACGTCACCAGTTGAGCGTAAATTTCGGCACAACGCGGTTCGTGCCCCATCCTATCCCACAGCGTTTCGCCTGTTTTGCGGCCGTAGCATAAATCTTCAAGCAATTTTTCATCAATAGAAAACAGCGGAGAAGTCAACACTTCGGCTAAAGACAGGTTATCTTGCGGAAACAGCAAAAATTTGCCGAGCGATACCAAATCCTGAATGGCAATTTGTTCGGATAATATCATCTTATCTGCGCCGGAAACCGCCACATTTTCTTTTTCGCAGGCACGAATAAACTCTTCAACAAAATCGTTGCGAGTCCGCACCAAAACCATAATATCGCGATAATGCAGCGGCTTATCGGTTTTGGCGCGGGCATCAATCAGCTGCCGAATCCGCCGTGCCGTGACCTCGGCCATTTTGGTAACCAACGCGGTTTTATAAACCCGTTCCGTCGGCGGGCGCAGATATTCGTCATCTTTATGCACATTTTCCCCTTCTTCCGGTTCCAACAGCGGCATAATCGTTACCTTAGCAAATTGTCCGACACGACTTGGCTTATGCTCAACTTTTTCATCGTCGATAACCACACCGTCGGCAGCCTTATCGGTGGCAAATATTTTATTGACCGAATCCATAATTGCCGGAGCCGAGCGGAAAGAAATATCCAAATTCACTTTTTGAAACTTTTTATGCGCCTCGGCAGCCTTGTTTTTGAACTCTTTTGCCATTTTATCAAATTTATCGGGGTCGGCGCCCTGAAAACTGAAAATGGATTGCTTACGGTCACCTACCACAAACAGCGTACGATTGATATCGCTCTGTCCGTCGCCGCTGAAAAAATCTTCGCTGAGATTGGCTATAATATCCCATTGTTCCGGAGATGTATCCTGCGCTTCATCCACCAAAATATGGTCAATGCCGCCGTCCAATTTATACAGCACCCATTGTCGGGAACCGGAATCCTCCAACAAATTGCGCGTGTGATAAATCAAATCATCAAAATCCATACACGCCTGCGCTTGTTTATATGCCTCGTAGCGACTATTGATTTCTTCAGCCAAAATAAAGGCGGCTTTGGTGGATTGATAGAGTTTGCAGCGCAACAATTTTTCTTCGTTTTGTTGCAGCAAATCACCCTCAAAATATAATCGATCCAAAAGCAACGGGTCAAATTCTTTGGCATCATTGGTGGCTAAACTTCTGCCTTGATTCAGGGTATTTGTGGTTTTAGCAAAATAACATCCTTTATAGTCATCATAGTCTTGCCCAATAAAGCCTCGCTCCAATATTTTTTGTAATTTATCCGCCTTGGATACATCTGACGGAGCACCGTGTTTCCACGCTTCAATAATAGCTTTGATTTCATTAATTCGAATCCGTACCGCGTCCATAAATTCGGCCTTCAGACTTTCTTTCGTGTCGCTGTCCTTGATTCCCAATTTAGCGGAAAGTGCCTCCAAAAAACCGCTTAATCCGCCGCAATCGGCCATAATTTTTGCCATTTTACGCCGGCTGCCGATAATTTTTTGCACCGTGCCGCTGAATGTAAACTCTGTTGCATTGTTTATCAAATACGTCCGAGCAAAAGTAAGCAGCGGATTGTCTTCCGCAACATTATCCTGCACGATTTCCGCCTTTATTTGATTTAAGGCCTTTTGCACTTCCTCATCTTCCAAAACGCTGAAATACGGCGAAACACCGGCCTCAAGCGGAAAACGCTTTAAAACATCGGTACAAAAACTATGTAACGTTTGCACTTTTATTCCGCCGGGAGTGTCCAACAGCTTGGCAAACAGAGTGCGAGCTTTTTGCTTATAACGACGCGCCGCATCGGCAGAATTATATTCTTCTCCGAGCAGTTTTGCCAACTTTTCTTCCAACTCGCTTTCTTCTTCCACCGCCCATTCGCTCAGCCGCTGCGAAATACGCGTCAGCATTTCCACCGCCGCCGCTTTGGTATAAGTCAGACACAATAAACGAGCCGGATTAACTTCATTCAAAAGAAGTCGCAAAACCCTGTCGGTAAGCACCTGAGTTTTACCGGTACCGGCCGAAGCTTCAACCCATACCGATTGCTCCGGATTTGCGGCATCGCGTTGCTGTTCGGTAGCCTTTTTTTCCCGTTCTTTTTTTTCTGCCAAAAAATCCGTCATAGCTTATTCCTCCGCCTTATTGTTAACATGAACACACCATTCGTCCAAGCGCGACAGGTGGTCATAATCCGAACTGTTGCCGACATCGGAAGGACGCGGCTTTACCAGATACGGCTGTTTTTCATCGGCATAAGCATTGATAAGATTCTGCACTATTTCTTTGGTAACAGCCAATGCTCCGGCGCTGTCGGCACCTTTAATGCCCCTGACTTGTTCATCCTTGAATGCCCAATACTGCATACCGCTGACCGTGGCCGCCGCAACGTCTTTAAATCCGCCGGCCTCGGCAATCAGACCTTCTACCGGCAGTTGCGGCGCTTTGCCGGTTTTAATTTCTTTGAGCGAGCGTGCACCGCCGGTTTTATAATCAACAATATTCAGTGTGCCGTCTTTCAATTTTTCAATACGGTCGGCCGAAGAAAAGATTTTAAATTTTCCGAGCGGACTCGGCAGATATGTTGCCCCCTCGGCTTCGTTATACAACTGTTTGATTTCGGCACGACGCTTTTGCTCCTCGGCGATAACCCATTCAACTTGTTTTACGTAATTGGGCCACCAAAAGGCCATTTTTTCCGGTGGAACCCCCGCATCGGCAAATGCATCACGCCCGCGTTGCAACAACATGGTGCGCGCCTCGTCAGCAGGCGGATAAAAATCTTTATCATATTTGTTGTTAAATTCTTTCAAAATTTCGTGCACAATGATGCCGTAATCATACGATTGTTTTTCCGCGTCCAAAGCATCAAGCGGACGCAGGTTCAAAATATATTTGGCATAAATTTCATACGGATTGCGCATCAATCTTTCAATGTTGGTGGCTGATAAATTATCCGGTCGTCGCTCTGCTTTCGGACACGGATGCGGTGCCGCAATCGGATGGTATCCGCCGATACGGTCTGCCGTTTTGGCCCAGTATGCATACGGCTGAGTATATATAAAAGCCCGTTTGGCAAGCTCGGTGCCGAAATTGGCCTCAAGCACGGTTTCAAAACGCAACCACCATCGCGACTTGCTGGTCGGGTCTTTTCCCACTTTTTTGGAGCGGGTAATATATACTTCAGGCGCATTCATCAGGTGCGCAAAATCCGCGGCCGCCACCCCGATTTGCCGTTCCGGTTGCGACAATCCGAATTCTTTTTTCATCGGCCGTGACATCCACATATCAGCTTCCGGAATTTTAGGCCATGTGCCCTCGTTTGCGCCACCGATTATTGTCACATCATATTGCGTTAATCGGGCTTCAATCGGTCCCAAAATTTTAACGCGCGGATGAGTGCCGTAACGCGTACGCACACTTTGTTCCGCCAAAAGTGTCGCCAAAAACGCGGCATATTCCGCTGTTTTTATTGTCCCCATATTTTCGCATTTTGCGGCAAAATCGCTTACCCATTCGGCGGCAACCTTACCGGCATCGTTTTTCCAAATTATCTGTGCTCCGGTTTTAATGTCGGTATCGGCCAAATTTTCGGCCACAACGATATGGGTACGGAAAATCGTTTGCAAATCAACCGCCGGCTGCTCGTATAAATCACACAGCGGCCGAATCCGCTTACAAAAATCATCATAAAAAGCCTGAGTTTCCGCATCAAAATCCCATCCCTTACGCAAAGCATATTCCAACGTTTTTATGCGCCGGTGAAAAGTAGAAGCATCCAATCCGCATGAAGTAAACGGATGTTTCAACAAAGTAATCAAAGCCGTGTCGGTGCGATTGCTCGCATATTCACAAATAAGTTGCAGATAAATTCCGGGAGGGGTCAGGCTCAGCGGTTTTCCGGCCGAATCATCGGCGGCAATATTCCATTTTTGCAACTCCGACACCACACGCCGCGACAGATTACGGTCCATGGTTACCAACGCGGCCGTTTTGCCCGCAGTTTCCAAAGTATGGCGCATAATCAAAGCAACAGCCTGTGCCTCCTGTCGCATATCATCACAATTTATCAGCTTGATTTGCTCAAATGCTTCTTTAGGCAGAGGATGTGCGGTTAAATCGCGCCATGCAGCAGAGGTTTCGGCCGGACGAAAAGTTTCCGCTACGATTTTTTCCCTCACGGAAAACACATCCGCACCGATATTTTTGACCGAACCGCGAGAAATTTGCAGATAATCCAGAAGTTCTTTCAGCTCGTATTGCGGATGATTCTCGTCGATTTTTTCCCATTCTTCATCGTTTAAATATTTATCCAGCCCATATAAATAAACTTCGCCGTGTGGCAATTCCGCAACCGTTTTTACCAACTCTTTTAAAATCGGAAAAGCCGCCGTGGTACCGGCTACCACGATATTTTGCTCGGTTTGTGTTTTTTTCCAAAAATCGATTTCTGCCCGCAACAACAAAATGCGGCGTTCGGCTTCGTCGATTTTTCCTTGGTCGGACAGAATTTGCGGCCAATATTCGGTTATAATTTCCAGCAACTTCAAAGTTTGTTGCCAATGTTCCGCATATTCCGCCGATACCAAGTCTGCAATTTTAGCAAAACTCAGGCCTTCGTTATAAACCATATCCCTGAGTGTGGAAAGGTTGCGAGCCAGAGCATAAGCCTGTGCCAACGATATTGCATCCAACCCCAAACTCGTTTTTTTCAAAATCATTTTGGTAAATTGTATAATTTTATCGGTATCATCTATCGCCGGCGGCAAATCTTTCAGTACCGACGCATCGGAAGTGAGCAACACCTCGTCCTCATCCGCCTCAGCCAGAGGTTTCATTTGCGGCAGAATCGTCGGAGTCAACCCGCGCTGACGCACAAAAGCATCGGCCAAGCTTTGACAGGCACGGCGGTTGGGCAATAAAAACAAAACCCGAGCCAAACCTTCCGGATTTGTTTCGTAGAGTTCCAAATAACGCGCGGCCAACACATCAACAAACGAATCGCCGGCGCTGATGTTGAAAATTTTTTGTTGCATGGCAAAGTCCTTATAATGAAATCAAATATTCCTTAAATTTTTGCATGGCGCGACCGCGATGCGATATTTTGTTTTTATCCGTCTTCGCCATTTGTGCAAAACTGATGTCATATCCGTCCGGAATAAACAACGGGTCATAACCGAAGCCTTCGGCACCGGACATTTTTTGCTCGGCTATCGTGCCGTCGACACGCCCCTCAAACAGCTCGTATTTACCATCCGGAAAAGCCAAAGACACCACACAAGCAAAATGGGCTTTGCGACTTTTATTGCCGCTTTGTTCCATAGCTTGTAACAATTTATCCATACCTTTATCAAAATCGCGATTCGGAGCGTAACGGGCAGAATACACTCCGGGCGCCCCGTCAAGCGCATCGACACACAAACCCGAATCGTCGGCAATACACGGAATTTCCACAGCTTTTGCTATTGTTTGAGATTTTAACAACGAATTTTCGGCAAACGTGGTACCGGTTTCTTCCACATCGGGCAAATCCATATCCGCCGCCGTCTTTACCGTAATTCCCAGAGGTTCCAACATTTGTTTGATTTCTTTGATTTTTCCGGCGTTATGGCTGGCAAACAAAATTTCGCTGATTTTCATTTATTCCTCCAAAACTTTTTTCTGCGCGCGGATAATCCGGTGAATCCCCGATTTTGCCAGACGCAACAATTCACTAAATTCCGCCTCGCTGAAAGTTGCTCCCTCGGCCGTAGCCTGAATCTCAATAATCCGGCCGCTTTCGGTCAGCACAAAATTGGTATCGGCGTCGGCGTGCGAATCTTCCGCATATTCCAAATCAAGAATCGGCTCTCCCTCATATATTCCGCAAGAAACGGCAGCAGCGTATTCGCGAATCGGATTGCGCGGCAACTCACCGTCTTTTACCATTTTTTGCATCGCTTTATATAAGGCTACAAATGCGCCGGAAATTGACGCAGTTCGCGTTCCGCCGTCTGCTTGCAACACATCGCAATCAATTTGCACGCAAATTTCCGGCATTGCCGTCAAATCGGTAACCGCCCGCAAAGAACGACCGATAAGCCGCTGAATTTCGTGGGTACGACCTCCCACCCCTTTGGTTTCGCGTGCCACACGGGTTTGCGTTGCCCGCGGCAACAAAGAATATTCGGCAGTAATCCAACCGCGATTTTGCCCTTTAAGCCACGCCGGCACGTTTCTATCGATACTGGCGGTGCACAAAACATGGGTATTCCCCATTTTGATTAAGCAAGAGCCTTCAGCGTACGCATTAACATCGGTAATGATTTCCAACGGACGCATCTGCTCGGCCGTACGATTATTCGGACGCATTCTCTTTCCTTTGCTGTTTGTTTTGTTTATAAAATCTGTTGATGGCGGCGATAACGTGGCGAACGGTATTTTCCACTCGTTCATCGCGCGTTTCAACCACAATATCGGCCTCGGAATAATACGGATATTCCTCGGTTATATATTCCTGCAGTTTATTTTTAACCGTTTCGTTGTCGCCGAGCAAAAACGGTCGACGAGTGCGTCCGGCGGTGCGATGATACAGCGTATTTATATCGGCCTTGAGCCAAATGGTCAGCGCATATTCCTTTGCCAGTTCGCGGGTTGTTTCCGCCACAAACGAACCGCCGCCGGAAGCCAAAACGCAAGGAGCACCTTTCAGCAAACGCTTCATCACCCGTTCTTCGCCGGCGCGATATTCCTTTTCACCGAAACATTTCAACACATCAACCAACGAAAGTCCGGCCGCTTTTTCAATTTCCTGATCGCCGTCGACGAACGGCAACGATAATCGACGCGCCAATCGCTTGCCAACGCTCGTTTTTCCGCTTCCCATCAACCCGACCAATAATATTATTTTATTAATTTTAGGCATTTTCATTTCTTTGTATTCTTAACTATTGACCTCAGCATATAACCTTGTTAATATATAATCAATATCTTTTAACACTTATGGGAAAAAATAAAATGAGAAACTCTTATTCCAAACAAAATAACTCCAGAATCATTGTTTATACGGTGTTGCTCGCACTCATTATCGGTATCGGTGTGGTAGCGATGCAAGACATTCCGGCACCGACGGAACACGTTTCGCAAGATGTTGAATTGAAACTCGAAAAATAAAAATGCTCGGCCGTGAAGTTGATAATTTTTTGCAAATGATGGCGGCGGAAAAGGGCTCAGCTCAAAATTCCATCAACGCCTACGAAAGGGATTTGCAACAATTTATTATATTCGGTAATTTTACCGAAGCCACCGATATTACCAAACAAGCGGTAGAATCTTTTTTGCAAGATTTACATTCGCGACAATTCGCACCCAAAACCATTGCCCGCAAGCTTTCGGTAATTAAAGAATTTTGCAAGTTTTTGTATTCGGAAAAAGTAATCAACGATAATCCGGCGCAAAATATTTTGACACCGAAACAAGAAAAGCCGTTGCCGAAGTTTTTGAGCCCCGAAGAAATAACAAGCCTGATTGAAACCGCGGCGGCCAGCGATGATTACCGAATTCAGCGAATCGCCGTAATGATTGAGTTGATGTATGCAACAGGTATGCGGGTTTCCGAGCTGGTGGCGCTGCCGATAACAGCCGTAAATTTTGATAAAGGGCAAGTTACCATTTTCGGCAAAGGCAGCAAGGAACGCATTGTACCGATGGCAAAACGTGCCGGAGATACGTTGCAAAAATATGCCGAGTTGCGGCAGGAATTTATAAAAAAGAATTCTCATTCCAATTATCTGTTTCCTTCGCTGACTGCGGTTGACGGACATCTGACTCGCGATGCGTTTTACAAAGATTTAAAAAAACTGGCAGCGGAATGCGGTATTTATCCTTCTCGCATTTCGCCGCACGTTCTGCGCCATTCGTTTGCCACGCATTTATTGAATAACGATGCCGATTTGCGCTCGGTGCAAAAAATGCTCGGTCACGAGAACATTACCACAACGGAGATATATACCCACATTACGTCACAAAAACTTCTCGACACCGTGTGTCAAAAGCATCCGTTGGCAAAATATGCAAACAGGGACGAAGAATAAAATGGTACACGGCGTAAAAATCAATAAAGAACACACGCTGAAAGGGCTGACCGGTATTGCTCAAGCGGCCTTGCCGTTGACGCAACAGCTTTTGGGACAACACGGATTTACACATATTGAAC